>Ga0099825_1007696_pt1 | contig 13033 bp, 8 predicted proteins | sample SiratroredBW_FD_76838 | JGI IMG/M metagenome (GOLD analysis project Ga0099825, IMG submission 76838) | Root nodule microbial communities of legume samples collected from California, USA - Siratro red BW | ecosystem: Host-associated > Plants > Roots > Nodule | place: USA: California | collected... | reverse complement strand
TACTCCACTACTATTCCGCCGCGCCGCCGTTGTTCCACTCCTCCACCGATGCAAATTTTCCACCCACACTACCACCCACAACTTTGCACCACCACCATCATCTCACATTTGATCTCCCACTTCTATTTACTGTTTTATCATTTCTCAAAATCAAGGATAATTTGGTAATTTACTGAAGGACAAATTTAGAATTTTTTTAAATTTTGGAGTTGTCCCAATAACACTTTGGAAGCGCACGAAGAAGCACTCCTTAAGGACCATGGCTCACAGCAGTAACCTCTGAGCTTCAGCTGTTTCTTCCTGGACCCTCACAATTTCTTGGCACACCCCACAATTTAAAAAATATGATAATTTCATCCGTTTTCAAAGTAATTTCCAGATTATTATGAAAATTTTTTCAAAACACGTTTTTTATAATTCGTGAAGTACATTCCGAAAGACACTATGCAATATGATAATATTTTCTATACAAAATTTTGATAATAAAATTTCTGAAACGCATGAAATATATTTTAAAAGAAACTTATTATTTTAATAACAAATTTTTAGAGTATATATAATATCTTCTATAATGTATTTTTTAGAATGATTTTTCCAGAACAAGTTTTTCCAAATAACCATTTTTTCGGCTCTTTTTCCTCTGTAGCATTCTCGTTCTATTTTTCTTCTGCAACAGCGATAGTGTACCAGCGGTGAGACACAGTGAGGAAACATCGGATGGAGGGTAGTTCAGTTATTTTCACCCGACTGCAGGGGCTGTAGGTTGAGAAATTGAAGGTGCGCGAAGCAAAAGCTCTGAACTTTTGCTCCAAAAAGCACACTACTGGACTGTTTAGGATGAGACAGAAAAAGGGAAATCAGAAGTTTCGAACCTTTCTTTTTATCTTAACATCAGATGTCAATATTTAAGCCTGATATTTCTGTTTTTGATCTTCGTGATTCTTAAGAAAAAAAATTGATGGTTAGTTCTCCAATACAAATAAAATCCCAAGAATATTACTTAATTCAGAGATTCTGAATGGGGGTTACATATCCCCCTGTTATGTAATGTACTCTCATAGTAAAATGACAAGCTCATGTTTAAATCTTGTGTCTTTTTCTTTTAAAATTTGATAGAGATAGACACGAGATATGAACATAATTTGTGATGTACATAAGAGAATTGATTGCCACTAATCTACAAATGGATAATACATTGCACAATGCCCAGCTTAAAAAAGACAGCTAGATCATTTTTCTGTTAACATCAACAAAAAGTAGCTACTCTATTTCAACATCAACATCTATTCTGCTGATCCGCTTAATCCTTTTGTTTAGTACTAGGCAATGAAGACATCTCACCATCCTTCTTATCCTTGCAAATAGGAGATTCACTCCCATTCTGATAAACTTCTTGTGATTCTGCAGGAATAGAATTAACCAATTCTTCATCAACTGCAAGAGTTCTCTCTGAGCTCAGCAGAGCAGTATCAAGAATAATATTCTCTTCCAAACAAGGACTAAGTGATGATGACGACAATGACGAAGGCGGCGAAACAACAGATTTCTCATCATCTAGCTTTGATGGTGTTGTAGTCTCTCCAGAATCAAACTCATTGGATGTTAGCAAAATTTTGGATGTTGTTTCCTTTCCAGTGCTTCCTGATCTTTCCTTTTTGGGCTTTTGGGATTTGGAGGTCTTCTGGCTCGAACTTGATGTAACAGCAAATTCGTCAGAGTCTACTTTGAAGTCAGATGGCAAGGTTTCATCCGTCTTACCATCTCTGTCATCATTTGTAATAGTTGAATGAGTTGAAGGCTTAACTTTATAAGGTGGATCAATCAGTGCAGCAAAAGGACGGTTTTTCTTTGATCTGGAACGAGTGGAAATGGTGTCATCAAATGGATCCACATCGAAATCAGTATCACTGCACATCTTCTGAACTGTGCGGATGGGTGTGGCTAGCCGAGCTCGATGATGACTTATAACTCTCAGAAGATCCAAGAGGATTGCCTCCTGTTTTATTACATAGTAATTATTGGTCACAAAAGCTAAGGCTGAATATAAAATAAATAAGACCTCATTATCTCTTCACTCTCCCAAATTTAAAAAAAAAAATATTATTACAATCTCATGAATTTGGAAAATATGATTTTAGTCCTAAAACATTCAATTTGAAGGACTAAATGATTTGTTTTGAAGCTACTTTTAGTCTATTACTTTTAGTCTATTAACTCTAGAGTTTAGAGACTAAAATCATATTTTTCTAACTTCGATAAACTAAAATAATTTTGGGGGCCAATTATTCTAAATTTCAGGCACTAAAAACGTAATTAAATCATTAAATAATAATGATCTTTAATAAAGAGTTGTTTGGAAGCAGTAAATTGATCAATTGGATAGTTGGGTCAATATATTTGTCAAAAGTTTAAAGATCCACAGAGTTGAAAACATATAGTTATGCAAAATATATGATTTGATCCTAGTAATTAGGAAAGTACGTAGGGATGAATAAAGGATTTACATGTGTGACTAAACACAAAATTCACAAAAACAGAGAAACTTCGCTTCATGTATCGTGACTTTCACCAACGTACCACTGATACCATGTAAAAAACTCTTACGTACAAATATTACAGCACTTGGGCCACTGATATCCAGTTATGTACTCATCAACTTGATGAACATCAAGTTGGGAACATGGATAAGCAGACATGTTTCACAATCCTCCTCTTTTGGACGTGGATACTTAGTCTCAAATCATATGACTAGTTACCAATCTCTTCTTTCCTCCTTGAACTATACGGACTATTATATCATTTTAACCCTCCAGTGGCTTGTGCCTCTTCTACCTCTCCAACTCTCGTACATCAACGGCGTTGGGCACTTTAGTCTAGAAATATTGTGTAAGCTTTTTCCTAGTTCTTCAACCATTAAGTCTTTTCAGTGTGAGTTGTGTCAAGTGGGTAAGCATACTTGTACTGTACCAGTTATGCTCCTCGAATCAATAAGCGTGTTGTGTCACCATTTGGTGAAAGCTTACTCCGATATTTAGGATCCTAGTCGCGTTTGTTACTCATTAGGATATTTTTATTTCGTTACTTTTATAAATTATTTCTCTCATTGTACTTGGGTTTTTTTCAATGAAGAATTTTTATGATGTTTTCTCTATTTTTCAAAGCTTTTCTGTTGAAATTGAAACTTAGTTTGACTGCAAAACTAATTTCTACAAACTAATAATGGAAGAGAATATTAGTCTTCCCAATTTCAGTCTTTTCTAAACTCATAGGGGATTCTTCATCAAACATCATGTGTCCACACACACAACATAATGGTATTTTTGAGTGCAAAAACCACCACTGTGGAAACAATTTGCACTCTTCTTCTTCACTATGATGTTCCTCTACATTTCTAGGGGGGTGTTCTTCTTACTACATGTCATCTGATTAACCACATGCCTCCATCGGTTCTTAACAATCAAATTCTTCATTCCGTCTCAAACCCTAAAAACAAACTTCATTTTGTCACTCTATATATTTGGCAAGACATGTTTCGTCCCTAAACTCACTCCAAGTAAAAATAAAGGTTACTACTAAATCCCTAAGATGCATTTATTTTTGGGTTACTCTTGATTCCATAAAGGCTATTGATGTTTCTATTCTTAACTACAATGGTATCTAGTCTCTATTGATGTTACGTTCTTTGAAACTACTCCTTGTTTTTCTTCCAACATAAAAAATGTCCTCGAAAGGTTCCACATGCTGTCAATAGTAGCTCTACTCCACCTCCACTATTGAAAGTGTCACCCATTGATCCAGCAACATCTCCAATTCCATTCGTTCTTCCACCATTGTGTATTCTTTCTTGATCTTCCTTAGTTTACCTTTTACCGTTTGTGATTGCAGTTTATCTGTTATTGCGGTTTATCATTTGTGGTAGAAGCATCTATAGTGAGTTTAATTTGAGCTATTCCACAACACCTCCTAACAAAACCATTGGTTAAATGATACGATTGATTATTACAAATCCCAATTGGTGACTAAAGGTTATACTCAGATTTTTTGCCTAGATTATGATGACACTTTTCCTCCTGTGGCCAAAATAACCTTGCCTGTCTTTTTCTTGCCATGGCCACCATCTACCATTGGTCTCTTCACCAGCTGGACATAAAAAATTTCCTTCTGCACTATGAGTTGCAAGAAGAAGTGTACATGAATCAACCACCTGGTTTTATAATCTCTGATGACTCACTCAAGTCTTGATTGTAGGCTTTGCTGCTCACTGTAAGACTTGAAGCAATCTCCCCGTGCTTGGTTCAACCGTTTCAACTCGATTTTGCTTGAGTTTGGTATGACTCGTTGTGAAGTTGTTAACTCAGTTTTTTCACTACATTCTTTGTTGGCATGTGCATCTATCCTTGAAGAACTCATATTGACATCATTTGTGACCAACTTGGCTCATTCAACATATATGCTCCAACTTGAAGAAGAGTGTAAAAGATATGATTTGATCTTAGTAATTAGGTACATTGAACAACTAATAATTAAGGATATTCCCCACTATTAACCGTTATTAGGTTTTCCTATAACATACTTTCACTGATTATAAATAAAATATTTACATGTGTGATAAAACACACAATTCACAAAAACAGAGAAACTTGTAAGTTACCATCCGCAATTAAGACAATTAAAAAATCCTTCCCAGTTTCAAAACACGAAAATGGGTGAGGACATTACTAATATGACTGAGTTGAAAGAATTGTTTTACCAAACATTTATAAGCATTACTATATATGTTTTCCTTAACAGGGAAGTACGGATCATTGCACTATGCATCAACAAGTATTATAAGCAATCTAGTCTCACCTTTACACGTAGGTACTCTTCAGAACGTGATGTTTTAACAAAGCAGGATACCAATATCTGTAACATAAAAAGGCGTTTATAACATAATGGTAGTTGAGAAACCATAATGAAAAAATTCTCAAATTCTACATATAATAATAAGAGGGGCAGAAAGCAGATTTCTACGTATTCCAAAATGTTAATGGAAAAATACTTTAATCCTGTCATGGGTGAAGATAACTAATCTGTCACCAGGCAGTAAATTGAAATGTTAAGAATATTCTTCATATATACTTGGGAGATCATTTTCTAATAGACGAGAAATTTTTTTAACACAAGATAAATTATAATGATCATGCATAAAGCTAAATGTCGTAAGTTAAAAATTTGAGTTTTCTTTATAAATAACTTTTTAATATATATTGTTGCCTAAAAGAACTTCAAAAATTATAACAAACTTCTCAATTTCATGACAATATGATAGTAAAAATTACAGTTCTTAAATGATAAAGAATAAAAAGGTATTCCACAAAGAATAAAAATATGCCCAAGATTTTCATTCAATTGACCAATATAAGTGTCAAACAAAGGTAGATTCTAGATTTTGAACAAGCTCATTTTCATTCTAAGAAATATGCTACAAGCAGCATCTCGAAAGGAACCTTAAAGAAAACTTTCAAAACAAAAATTGAAGAAAAGGGGAAGATAAAAACATATTGGAATTTAGCTCATAAATATTATATAAACCAATGAATAAGAAAGCTATGTCAACCATAAGTGCCTGATTTTCTGGATCAATGTTCTCTAAAAAAACTCTTCTGTGCAATTTTCTCTGCTCTACTTGGGGATTTTTGGCCAAAACCTTTCGCATATCAGCTATTATACTCTGCATAAAAAAATTAAGAAAGAGATTACATAAGTTTCAGATGACGAAAGATAGCCATCAAATAGTAACTGAAGAAATTTTGAAGTCAAAATACTCACATTAATCTTATTAACATCCAAGTGACTGATAGCCAGATGAGTCTTTATACGCCAATGAGATTTCTTACTAAGATTCCTCACAACATTTATACTCAAATTGTGATTAGGAATGTGAACTGCTTCACAATCAGAACCTCTAATTATTGTTGGTGACCACCAGCCTACATGCTAGAGAAAATATGAAATTTTGTTACAGTGAAATACTTTAAAGATGCTTGAGAAAAATATCACCTATAATGGAAATCACTTGCAATGAACTAACATATATCAGCAGGTTAGATGATAAATACAAACCTCAACTTTACCAGTAACCTCATATCCTTTAATTTTTGTTTGAATCCGCTCATTCACAACAAATGGCCGAGTTGTATGAATCATTATACTCGAAAGGAAGTTTGTAAATATCTGAAGACACCACAAAAGTGAAGTGAGAGTGACAGCAAAGAGGAGCCTACCTAATTGGTAATGGCTATACCGGGTACTCTATGGAATTCGAGAATTTGATGTACAGGAGGATCCGTAAAAAATCTAATGACAAATGTGACTTAATCATTCTCATAGACAGTATCAAAAGAACCTATACCTCACGACCTGCAAGGGAAATAAATACTGTGCCCAAACCACCAGCAGTCAACCACCTCTGTGTGGAGAGACCCAGCAACTCCATGAACAATGACACAGCAGCAACCCAAATTGCAGTATATACAGCTTTCCCCGTAAAATCAATGCTCATCTGTCATTCATTGGGAATATATCGAATAAGATTTGTGTTTACATACTTAAGGAATGCCCCAGGAATCAACAAACTAAATTAACATCTTTGAATTCCCTCACTAAAATATCCAACATGAAAATAAGAAATAATATCTATAATGATACCACATTCAACCCACAAATTCAAATTTGTCAAAATAATATTCAGCAATTGAATTTTTTACTTTGTAGACGTTGACTACCTTTTTCTAATTTTCATCTGGAATAACACAGCACATCTAAACCTTTATTTAAGTGATATCACCCCAAAATTATTATATTATTGAAGCAAAATGTTATGTAAACAGAAATGGAAACATAACAAGGATCTGTAACGAAAACATACATTTCTTTCATCACTGGAGTCATTTGCCTCCATACAAATTTTTTGTGCTTGTTGAATTAAGCTGAAAATAGGCAGCAAAAGCATAATACATTATAAGTTGAACAAGATAGGAAGACTTCAAACCCATAATAATAAGAAATGAACTACTACAATGGTTTATTTTACAAAAATAGATAGAGGATTTGATATTTTATTCGCACATTAATTGAATAAATCAACAAAAAGTCTCAAATAAATATATAATTGAAATGCTGAATAATTAAAATAAAATAAATAGAATCATCTTACATAGCAAACTGTACATTTTGTTCTGCGCCTCAGTTTCTTTTTCCTCCTATTTTTGGTTAATTTGCATACATCACTCCAAATTAGTGTGTATTTTACTTCTAGTTCTAAAAATAAGAAAACAAAAGTTTTTCTTACAATGAAAAAGTGCAATGCTCTCAAATTTATAAGGAATAATATTCTACTTTATTGTATCAATTACGAGGTCAATGGGCCTATATTTACATGAACCTGCAGGTTACTTTAGGAAATATAGACAGGTAATTCTATGGAGACAAATCCCTGTGATTATGGGATTGTTTTTAAATACATAAACCTAGTATTAATTGTAACATACGACCATTATAATGAATAAAATTACAGCAAAGATAAAATATAAAACTTCCTCAAAATACACATTAAGGACCATAGTTCTTACAAATACAAAAGTAACTTTGTTAGTTTACCGAACAAATGGGGATATAATTCTGCCAGAAATCAAATCTACCTTGAAGAACAATAAGCAATTGTAAGCACGGTTGACAAAGATCTTACAAAACTCAGCAGCCGTTGCTTCATAGCCTGAATAGTTTCTGATGGTAGGACTAGTGGATCTAAATCCCTGAAACAGATTATGCTAAGGTGTTCACAAAGAGGAAATGGCAAACTTCCACTGCAAAAAGACTTGTTAATCCAGAAAGGTACCTGCATATGAGCATCACTCCAGTCCACAGCAGCATAGGTTGAATATAAGATGTCAAAATATAACGTGAACTACTTTTCTTCCAACTTCTATCAGTACTCTGAAAACATCACGGGACAGAAAATCAGCAATTAATACTATTCAAACGATTTTGACAAACATGCAATAAGATGCTAACTTCTTGGAGAAACAGATTCCTGCTCAGTCGCACAAGAGGCTCAAGACCAAAAACAGCAAACCCAATAATACCAAGGGCAGGGATGAATTGAATCGCGATTGGTTTTCCCGCTATAGCATTATATGACCTACATCGATTTAAAAAAATAAATATCTGTAAACATTTATTCAGAAATAGATAGATGGAAAAAGAAATATATGAACAAGACTTTGAAACGATAATGAGTGTTATTGTGGTTTCATGTGTAAATGTGTGTGACTTATGCATTAATTTAAGTTGGCATCCCTCTATTTAATTCGTATTCCTACTATGCCTTTGAGAAGAACTTAAATCTTTTTCAAAAATCTTTTGAAAAGTGACTTATAACATATTAATCAATTTATAGTAAAATAAAATTGATTATCTTGTGTTTGCACATTATAGTGCTTTCACAAATAATTGATTATCATAAATGAGATAATCAATTATCTAGAAATTTGGTTCAAACACAAACTTTGTTGATAATAAATACTCTGGAGCTTGGTTCAGGTTGTATTCATTGATAATGATTATGTCTAGAAATAATGGATTTATTTGAATGGTATTAATCAATTATTTCTAGACATAATCGATTAGGATGTTCATATTGAGTTTCTATAATTGATTATTCTTAAATATATAATCAATCAGATCAATTCTATATCAATTTATATACGAACTTTTCTAAAAAAATTCAAAATTAACAAGTTTAAAACAATTACAATCCTTTTGTAGCTTTCAAGATATTTGTTTGAGGCTTGTGATTTAGCATTTAGGATTTAGGTTCTATGGATCAATAAAAGAAATCTCAGAACATCACCTCACCCACTTCTTAATAATGTACAACTTATTTTTCTTTACAAATATTACCAAATATTCAATTCATATATAACTTCAAATGCAAACACATACAACATAGGTGTTTCTAACTTTGTTAATAATAAATTGACAAAAAGATTATTTTATACCATTATAAAATTGTAAAAGATTAAATTGAATTTAGAAATTAAGAGAATAATATAAATATAAAAATGTGAAAGGAAAAGTTGAATTTAACCTAATAATAACAAAGGAAAACAACATTTACTAGTATGCCCAATTCCCAAATCCCTATCCTACCTTGACATCGCCACAATGTCCATGGTCGTCGCCGCCGTCGTCGAAATCCCTCTCCTAGCCAAACTCCTCATGATAGTATGTACGCCACCTCCCAACTTCACAATATAAACAAATTGTTATAATTATAGAAATAAGGAGTTGATTGTACAAAATCAGGAATATCTAGATTTTATATATATTATTAGGAATATCATATCTTTGCTATTAGAGGATATCAAATCTTGTCTATTTATTGTATTGATTTCTTTTTCTCAAAATAAATAAAACACTCGTGTTGTCTCATAAACTCACAATTTCATATCAATGTTTCTCTCTTCCCTAGAATTTAACACAAACAAATATATGAATGTGAGGGTTATAGTGATTGATTTTGTTGTACATCACATGTTCGATGAAATGAAGTTGTGACTAATGGATGGAATGGGTGATAGTACAATGAATCTTGATCCCAAGAGTATAAGAAGTTTTGAGACTGATCACCTGAGACTGTTGGTGCATAAGATAAATAATACTCCTAAAGGTCAAGGCAATGTTAGAGTGATCAACTGAGATGACTATAAGAAGTTTTGAGAAATCAGGCCTAGTACTCCGTTTGAGTCCAACTTTTTGCGCCTTAATTCTAGAATAGGAACTGGATAATCGTTGTGTATGGTAATCACTCTCACCTCACTAGAATTGCTCAATTAAAAAAGCATTTATTCATCCACTTTCAGACCAAAGATATCTAAAATATTTCCTTAGTATTGAAGTGGCACAATCAAAAGGTGTCATCATTTCACAAAGAAAATATGCTCTTGATATTTTGGAGGAGACATGCATGGAAAATTGCAAACCCATTGATAGTCCTATGGACACAAATGGGAAATTAATAAGACCAAGGTGATCTTTTCTCATACCCAAAGAAATAGAAGGTTGGTTGGGAAACTCATTTATCTTACTATAACCAAATCTTGATATTTCTTATCTAGTGGGAGTTGTGAGTCAATTTATGCAAAACACCGACATTGATCACGGGAATGTTGTGATTCACATTCTCAAATTGTAAAAGGGAACCTAGGAGAGGGATTGTTGTATGAGAACCAAGGATGTACTCAAGTCTTAGGGTATTGTGAAGTAGATTGGGTTGGTCACCCCATCGACAGGAGAAGGAGATCTACCACAGGATAGTCTGTATTCCTTGGAGGAAACCTTGTATCTTCGAAAAGTAAGAAACAAAGTGTTGTTACTCGATCTAGTGAAGAAGCTAACTATCGATATACGGCCCTAGGTACATGTGAACTTGTGTGGATTAAGCAACTCCTTCAAGAGTTGAAATTTTGTGAAAATGAGTAGATGAAGTTGTATTGTGACAACCAAGTAGCTCTTCATATTGTCTCCAATCCGGTGTTTCATTAGAGAACTAAGCATATCGAGATTGATTGTCATTTTGTTAGAGAGAAGTTGTTGTCCAAGGATCTTATTACTGAGCTTGTCAACTCTAATAAACAACACACAAACATTCTAACTAAATCTAAGAGGACCTAGGATTCAACATGTTCCAATCTTGGTGCATATGATCTATATGCTCCAACTTGAGGGGAAGTGTTGAAATGTAATGTTTTATTTATTATTTTTCTTGTGTGTGTACCCAACTTTACGGTTAGGGTTTTAGGCAAGTGCCTTGCCTCTTCTTTGTATCCTATATATACATCAATAAAGTCCAACAGTGTACGTTTAATACACTGTGTTTTCAATCCTCTCATTTTTCAAGTAAAACTATGGTCGAAATTAACTCTCTCGTACTTTTATTAGATTTGTCAACATAATCTTTCAAGTGAAAGGTAAAACGAAATATTCTTCATCACACATGATCTAGGCAGCTATGACTTGCTCATATGGGCATTTTCAATGCAAAAATGGAACACTTAGAGTGTGTTTGCAAAACTGTTCAACCACTGAATCCAACAATTTCTCCCATACAAGTTTAGTTTCATACAAGTTTAGTTTCTTGAAGAGAGAAATGAGTGTTGAAACATTTTTGTTTTTGTTTTTTCAAGACTCATTTCTCACTTTCTAAGGAACTAAACATGACTATGGGTTTGTTCGGTAGGGAGGAGTGGGAAGAAAAGAGAGGGAGATAATTAACTTTGCTGGTTTGTTTGGTAGAGTTTCACCTTAGTAATATGCAATGTATTCAATAAAAAGCAAATTGCCATAATAAAATTGAACCTGAGCTTTTAAGCTGTTTTTAGTAAGTCCTGCTTTATCTCTGTACTCACAAGATTTTCATTTGACTTGAAAAATTGTTTTTTTAATGCTAAGCAATGTTGTTAGTTGTAGTTTCTTACATATGCAACATCTTTAAGAACTCGTTTGTTCTAATGTCATTTTAAAGTTGCTTAGTTGACAAAAGTAATTGCATTGGAATTAGGAAACATTTAGATTTACAGTGCGTTTAGATAACACAAAAATCAATTCTTCTATCCTATCATCCAATGAAATCATGGTGATACCACAAAAAGGTAGAAGTATTTGTTGTTTTTACCTTCACCAAGAAAAATTAATTGATAATTTCTCACCATGAACCTAATCCAAACACACTATGAGTGACCAAAATCCCCACGTGCTGTGCGCAGGAGGATGTAAAGGATTGGACAACTGATGTTCTCATGGATGCTCGCTCATCACAGAGTAGAAGAGTATGGTAAGCAGGATTCTATGTAATGTAACTAGTCCTCGGATTACCCTCAAATTACCCTTTGCTTTTTAATTTTAATGCTTAATATAAAAATTTCCAGTGCTATGTGTTGTCGTGATCTCAGCAATGAGATGGTCGAATCATTTTGCTACAGTTACCTTACCCACATCTTTACCAAGGAAAATTGCACTCTTTTGGCATACGTGAATTACAGAATGGCTTATATTTTGCCATATCTTTGGCTGAGTAAGCCTTATGTACTAAAAATATACAAGATAACTGCTGTGTAGTTCATCATAGCAGAAACTTTTATCTGAGAAGTACCTAAATTAGACAAGGTTAGTCTGTATTTTCAAAATTTGTAGTTGGAGATACCGGTGTCATTCGTAAATAATGCATTAGTTGGTTGGTTGGTTGGTTTTGTATATTGACACATTACCCAGTCAATAATAGTTTCTTGATTTAAAGGTAATGTGCTTTTTATATTTGATTTCTGTTGTCTTATGTACTACTCCCTCTAGCCTCTGTCAAATCACAAAGTTCTCCATGTATTTAAACAATAAATTAAAGAAAAAGATACATCTAATACCGTAACTGTTATCATGAAGCATGAAAAATTGCAAATGAAACTTCCAGAAACAAAAAATTCAAAGATAAATAGCTAACTAGCAAACATAGCTATCCTAGGACGGAACCAAGGTTTTAGAAACAGAAAAAACTTAAATACAGTTCCTTAGGAGTTGTTTGTCTAATCTCCAATTAGAATTGAAGTTTTACCTAGTAATCCATATAACTAAAGCTTTTATCAAGGATTGTGTGAATTACCAGGATGGAACTCTATTTTTATTAGAGAACAGTACAAACAATACCTAAAGAATTGTACCTAAGTGTCTACGAGCACAGTCGTGGCGCTCCTTTCTCCGTGATATCCAGCAATATAAAGTAACAAAGAGAAATAGCGCCCACAATTTAAATGCTTAGAGAGAACAAATAATAAACATGAAATTTTCATAAATGAAGGCCATACCAAACCATGTGGCAAAAGACTAATGGCAACAAAACATAATCTATCCCCATGCACGCTCTTCTGCCAAGAGACAAGTAAATTGAAACTCAACGTTGTACATCGTAACAGTAGAAGAAAAAAAAAAAAAAAAAAGCCAG
>Ga0099825_1007691_pt1 | contig 13039 bp, 3 predicted proteins | sample SiratroredBW_FD_76838 | JGI IMG/M metagenome (GOLD analysis project Ga0099825, IMG submission 76838) | Root nodule microbial communities of legume samples collected from California, USA - Siratro red BW | ecosystem: Host-associated > Plants > Roots > Nodule | place: USA: California | collected... | reverse complement strand
TTCAAAAAAATATAATCTAAGGATCATAAAGTTCTTCTTACTCGATACAAGGTTTAAAAAATCTTTTAGTTTGCTAATGAAAACAAAAATTATTTTTGTGAAGCTTGGGAAAAAAAAAAAAAAAAAAAACTTCAAGTGTTTAAGATTTGCACCATTTTGACAACTTTAGATATCTTGTTATTTTCTTCAACTAGAGAGGATTATTTTATATGGACTTGATGAAAGAGTTGTTGTAAATTATTTTCTTTCTGTTGAGAAGCTTAAACTCAAGTATTCACCTTTAAACTAGCATATGTTAACATGAAAATGTAGAGATACATTAAATACATTTCATGCAACATCAAATGATAATATCTTCTTTATGCAAAATCCTGATAGTTAACATGACTTATTAGGTCTAGGTTAGAGAGCTTTAGAGTAGACCAAAAAATTGTACACGATAAATAACCTTTCCAAGGTTAACACAAGGCGTTTCAGGATGCTTGTTGGCATGGAACAACTTTAGTGCATCCTTCAAGAGATCTTTAATGATAAAAGCTTTACAAGATCTTCTTGGTATATGTGAAGATGAAAATACCTCACGCAATACAAAATACATTTGTAAATAATTTCACAAAGTACAACATTAGTTTAAGATTATGTATGTATCTTCTAATTAAGACTCCACTTATCAAACAATGCAAAATACCACAATATCGTTTGTCATAGGCATCACTTGCATCTTAAGTGATTTGTTTGGAAAACCATCGTCTTACAAATGAAACATATTCATGCTTGTACTTTGTTGTTAAACAACACTTAACTAAAAACATCAAGAGTTAGTTGAATTTTACTCTAGCATAAGGAATTTATTATTATCAATGTAGTAAATGCTTGGAATGTTTTAATCATATTATAAGTGTGATTTTTATTGCATGTATTTTTTGTTGTTTAGATTTTTTTCTCTAGACTAATGTCAGTTAAGTGATGACATATTACTTAAGCAATACTCTAGAGACAAGTCATGATTACATGCACTGTGCATTACCGTTTAAGTAATAGTATAGATACTTAAGCGATAGAGTGTATAGCTCAAAAAATAGCTTGTAGCTTGACCAAGAGACTGTCAATGCCACTCTCTCTTGATGATGCTCAAGTAACAACTTGGTCACTCAATAGTGGGTTATGGTGGTGGTGCATGAGATTCAGAAACATATGAAATCATGTAATTACGTGTCAACACTCAAGCAAGTGTGTGTCACTATCTATTTCATCACATACTAAAACCTAGTATCACTTCTCATATTCCACAAGCAATCACACCATCTCATGTCAAAACCTACAAGTATTACATTCGCATCTTATCGAACCCATATAAACATTTGATGACTTCCAAAAGACACATTAGTGTCATTTTTAACAGTCAACAAAGACAATGAACACTATCCACTCATGTGACATGATAAAATTTGTAACTTACAAGACCCAACTCTATTTCATACCATATCATAAGTCATATAAAGCTTCATCGACTTTGACTACCTGATATCTTTCAATAAAAAGTAAAGTCGTGATAATTCCTTTACAAGCATTCCCAAATTCAATATATTTTACCACTACACAAAATATAATGTTAATAAACATTATATATGTCCACATCACATCATTAGTTGTAAATCATATTACATTTCACGATTTATCATTCATAACCATATTTTCGATACAACATAATTTGTATACTAAAAATCAAACAATTTAATTAAAACATATATATATATATATATATATATATATCAATATTTAACCTACAAATGTATAAATATTGAACATATGTCTTTAAACAAATAAGCATCTATCTAAAATATCCGAATCAATTTTTTAGAGTTTTAGCTTGAGTAAAAAAAAAAATTCACTTGAACAAAAATCACCCCAAATTCTCCTCTCAGTTGCATTCTCAGTTGCATTTTTTCTTAAGCAGCCAAAGTGTTGCTTAAGTAAAAAGATACATATACATAACATAGATACCTAGAATCATGCATAAGGTTTATTCCAAGTTAATTCAACCAAAATCAAAATGTTATAACTTTATTTCCAATTGAATAAGAATTAAAAACATTCAACGTCCAGTTCCAAATCATATCGTGCAACAAGCTTAAATAAATAAATAAATAAAACCATATCCAAATCACAAGGTTTTTCAATTCTAAAGTTTTAATTTTTGTCTATAAAACTTCTAACCATTTCCATCAAACCAAAACATGTTCAAATATATTTATCTCTCAAATTACAACACATATAACACATCCACATCAACCTAAAATAATAAGATAAAATTTAATATACACTCAATGTTATCAAATATTCAAATCAAAAGCTTATCTCACTAAAATACAATTATAAAATTTAAATCAGCTTATCAATTTTCCAAACTCAATAAAAGAAAATACTTTTGTCAACAACTTGAACTAATCTTCCATCCAACAATAATTCAATCACATCTATTCAACATTTTCAAACAAGATTCATAATACATTAACAACCTGTATAAATCTTCCTTCGGCACATAATATCATAACACTATTCAATATTTTCAAAAAGCTTTCACAATACTAAATCATAATTAAAATCTTAAAACTACCATATTCATACATTCAAAAACATAAAAAAAAACCAACAAGTTATATCAATATATTATTCTTTCATAAAAAGTATAATACTATAACCAAGTCATGTTCGCGCAGTCTAAATCTTTTACCTTAAAGTACTATCAATTTAAACTTATTTATCTTGAAATAAATCCAGCTACTTCAAGCTCTGAGAAGTCTTATATTTTAACACAAAGGTTAAATATGCTTTGGCAAAAAAAAAAATTGATAATCAAACCAAAAATATCTATGCAACCTTAAATCAGTAAAATTCATTTTATCCATCAAATCCTACATGTAAACATATATCTTTATGTATGCGAATAACATAACATGCAACTAACTTAAAAAATGACAAAATAAAATTTACTCTACACAAAATTTTGATTAGTAATTATCTTCTTTTATTTCATAGTATTTTTAGAACAAACATAAATTTTGAAAAGAGGAAATAGATTACTCAAAAACCTAAAAGAAAAAAAAAACCGATAACATATATATAGAGAGAGACAAATAACAATTTTTATAAAATAAGATTTGACCAGTTAAATTTTTGTCATTAAGTACAAGAAAAATAATGATAGTACAATCTTTACAATACAAAAAGTACAAGAGGTGATGTTACCGGTGTAACAATGGTGATACATAATAGTAATAGTTGTTTTATTATTATTATTATTATTTTTTTCACGTTTTGTTTTATTATAGCTTTATATATATTGTTTTAGATGTTGCTGGTGTAACAATGGAGCTACATAATAATAATAGTAGTTTTATTATTATATTTTAGTAACTTTATATTCTAATGTTGTGAAATATAGACGATATACAACTACCCCAAAATAAATAAATATACTGAGAGATACTAATATAAGAATTCAATGTGGCATTATAATAATATTTGTGTCTTAAAAAATAACTTTATAAACATATTGTCATATAGATATAATTTAAATATATGTACAATTTTTATAAGAAATATTAGTAATATAAAATATTTAGAATTATATTTTATCATAAAAAAATTCAGTTTATAAATAAATTAAAGAAATATATGATTAGAAAGAATTTGTTATATATATGTGGAATATTAATTCTTTTGTATACATTTGATGATAGTTGGATTTATATAATTATGTTATTAGTTTGAATGTTCAAATTATGAAAACTGTACTGTTACAGTTACTTTAATTAACATATGTGTATATTTTAACCACTCCAAAATAGGGAAAAAAAATCATTTGTATTCAACTCATTTTTATACTAGACAATAAATTAGTATAAATTTTTATAATTGTGTAAATTTAAATAGATAAAAAAAATTACTGTTATTATTTTAGACATTAAACAATTTGATGTACAAATTAATTTAAAATACATTAAGTGTAAAAGCATATGAATATACATAGTCCGTAATTTAATGCTATCAATACTTATAAATAATTATCAATTTGTAAATGCTACATAGGATTATACATTAATTATTTTATTTTATAGCATAAATACTATTTATTACTATTAATTTTTTGTAAAACTCACACTCAACTGTAACTTTTGTCAAATTTCTCTTGCATTTTTAAATCAACGTCTCTTTTTTTAAAATGCTACCAAATCAATAGCAGCATCGTTTTCATACAAAATTGTTAAATACTGATTCAATTGTCTCATTATTTGATATGATTAGCAGCTTTTTTGTGTCTGATTTATTCTCAATTTACTAGGCAACATAACCCAAAAAGATAATAAGAATATTGGGCACATTTTTCTCTGAAAGGCCTGTTATGTAATTTCGAAAGGCTTCTCTTGCTATATATATAAAACCAATCTCTTCAACCCTTCCTTCGTTAAAACCCACACACCACAGAGACACGAGAAGGAGAAAGAAAGTTAGATAGTTGGAGAGAGAGAATGCCACCTTCTTACTGTGTTGAAGAGAGAAAAGCATGTGTGAGATGGGTGGAGAAATATTTCCAAGATTGCCTCTGCAATATGAAAGATGAAATCTCGTTCAGTTTGGGTCTCGCAAGTTTAGTATTCTGGGGAATAGCTGAAATTCCTCAAATCATAACTATTTTTCGAACGAAGAAAAGTCATGGAGTATCTATCGTCTTTCTCCTCACTTGGGTCGCTGGGTTAGCCAACATTTTTATTTTTTATTTTATTTTCATTAACTTTAGCCAATATTTTAGATGCAATATCTTGTGTAACTAACTATTCCACTCTCAATTTTCTAGCGAAATCTTTCGGATCACGTCCACTAAAAGAGGCGCTAATAATTTTCTTCAATTTACTAATTCTTAATCATGACTTGTTGAAAATTAAATTTTGATGCAGGGATATATGCAATTTGACTGGTTGCCTTCTTGAACCTGCTACTGTGAGTAATTCTGAACCTTGCATATGCATATGCATAATCATAATTTGTTTGAGCATGGTGGTGGTCCTGCCAAAGAGACAGAAAACCCTGACATACAACTGGGTGCCATTAGTCTCTCTTTAATCATCATAAAAATTTTAATTTCATATTATTGTTGACTAAAGTTCATCTCCTTTTTTCTGTTTCTCTTTTTCGTGCAGTTGCCAACGCAGTATTACACAGCTCTGGTAAATTCATTGCAAACCTAATTTTTGCTGCATCTTCTTTAGTTTGTTGTTCGTATTCTATTAATGGTTTCCTACCGTTAGTTTTGATCTTAGAATCATTTTATTAAAACTGCATGATAATGAATATATAATTCTGGTTATGCAATACTATCCACTATCTATTTTTTAAAATCATTATAATTTAGGAAATATGTGTTAAAGGATTGAAGGTCAGTTTAGTTTTGCCACGTGTCAGCTGTTTGGCCCCAAACCAATATTGGTGGCTTCACTTGGTTGGTGGTGTGGTCTGCGCAGCCTACTAATACTGCCAAATAGCTTCACTTATTTCTGTTTTTTTTTTATAAAATGATTTCACATTTTACAAGGTATTTGCAGAAACAACTTTTCCATTTTAAGACAAATATAAAATGAAAGTTTAAATAAAGTGGAAGTTACTAGATAGTTTTGTTTTTTAAGCTCGATAAAAATAATTGAGGGACCAAGTAGAGAATAAAGACGAGAGAAGTGTGGGGAGGATTGAGAGAAGAGAAAGTAGTTTTCTACCACCCCTAAAGATTATAGTTGCTTTTGAATACAATAATTTAATTACTTGTTCTTTTTTAAGTTGAATGAAAATAATTTTTTGTTTAACATCTTTGAAGAAACTAGAATAGATATTCGAAAGCAGAAGAGATAACGTAAGTACTAGTAGAAATTCAAATCATTACTGTGCTCTTCTTGAGAGTGGTAGATTATATGTTTAGCATAAGTTTTTATTTATCTTTTGTTGTACACAGTTGAAAAATTTAAAATTTCATGGAGCTGTTCAAACTCTCATTTTAGGATAAGTTTTTAGATTTGATTCGTTTAACAGACATTTGTGAAATAGTATCCAAAAATAGAAAGTACGAGTATTTTTGTTAAGGAAATATAAAATATAGGTAATTCTTGGAGTAGAAAATCATTTATAAGTCACTGAAGTCAAGTGGACACTAGGATTAGACTTCTCCCAGGATCTGCTGTAGCTATGTAGCTTGTCTCTAGATTTGAATAAATGGGCAACACTAGGTCAAGGTATTCCTACAACATTTAAAATCTATTTTTTCCTCATATCCTATGCTTAGATGAAATAAATTTTAGTCTATTTTTTTCCAGGATTATAGTATTAAAATACACTGGGATTCTAACTTCATTTCCAAAATAGTCCTTCCATCTTTGGTATTATGCTTAGATTTCTAGAAAAAAGCTCTTTGTCAGATTATTTGATTCCTTGTTGGCATATAGTATTTTGTTTCTAAACTGCTCTTGATAATATTTGACTTGTGCATTTCGTATGATAATTCATGATGATAATTCTTCATTTTAAGCAACGAAAATTGCAAGCTTGATCTTATTAATGAGCAGTGAAATTTGTATTTCGCAGCTTTACACAATCACTACGATTGTATTACTATTGCAAATCATATATTACGACTACATAAGCAATTGTCAAAGGGTCAACCACGAAAGGGTACAGTTACAATTTCTTAGTAAATTGATCAAATGAGCAATTCACAAAACTCTGTTCTGTGGCTCAAATTAGTTAAATATCAATAGAAGGATCATCATTATCCTACTTTGTTATGTTACAGGATCAAGAAGAAGAAGAAGAACAAAGAAAACCATTGAAGCCACCGAAACCAACCTACGAGTCTGCAGTTCCAGTACCAAATGACACACCCATGGCAGTACCTAGACAGGAACACTATTATATGTACTTTTAGTTTCTTCCCACTATTATCCCTAGTGTGCATTGTAAACGCTATTCTTTAATATGGGTAACAAAATCTTAATGGGGATGTAATGAACTGAAGTATAATTTTTTGAATTGAATTGGAATTCAGGTCAGCAAGATCATTTGGAAGTGGCACTCCACCCTGGGGCTCTTACATGAGAGCTGCTAGAAGTGGTCCTTCAGCCTTGGAATCCATAGATGACTCTTCTTCTGAGGATGATGAGGCTTATCCAGCTTTCTTAAAAAATCCTCCAACCAGAGCTAGGGCAATCCAACGTCCTACAGTTGTGAGTTCTTCAACTGTTTAACATGCTACTAGCTTTATTATATTGGCATAATCAGATAATTTTTCAGAAAAAAGATAATTCCAAAAGCTCTTGTTAATTAAATTGAACACGTTTCAGGGAAGTTATGGTACATTTATAGCAGCTGCTGTTAATTTGCCTCTCAAGACTAATGCGTTGATGCAAGGATACATAAGATTTGGTGGAAGAAAACTTTTGCAGGTGCGACTTGCCAGTGTTACTGGTGTCTTAATAATTCACACTCATCGTCTTTGTTTAGAGCTATTTTTGCTTTACATAACTATTAGTCGCTAATTTCTAATAACTAATGCTATGATCGTAGGAATACGAGACACATAGTACATTTGGTCAATGTTTGGGATGGCTCATGGCTGCTATCTATATAACTAGTCGAATTCCTCAGATATTGCTGAACGTAAGTGTCAAAATAAACCATGCATTTTTCATTCTCGGGTTTGATCTATATACATTTTTCAGTATGATTATATTTTTTATACAAGGTTTGTTGTTACTGATAAGTTGTCTTAAATTGTTGATTACAGATTAAAAGAGGCAGTGTAGAGGTAATAATACTCAGTAATCTTCATTTTGCTTTCATATTAAAATTAAGTGTTAACAGATTAACTAGTATTTCAACATCTTTATGTGTGTTTTCCCTTTTCTTTCATCCCAACAGGGCTTAAATCCTTGCATGTTTATCTTTGCATTGGTAGCTAATGTCACTTACGTGGGAAGGTTCCAAACTCCCTCCCTTGCTCATAAATTTTGCATTCAATTATTTGTATTCTTCAAATTAAGTAATAAAATAAATTGATAACTCTAATAATTTGTTGGTGCAGTATTCTTGTGAGAACTACAGAATTGGAAAGCATCAAAGCTAATTTGCCATGGTTATTGGATGCAGTATTATGCGTGGCATTGGACCTTTTCGTATCCTATACACAGTAGTTCTTGTTATTTCGATTGGGTTGATATAACTAAGAGTTATGAGTTAGACTATAATAAAAAGCCTTAACAATATGATAGATAATATTGCAGTACATCTACTATAGATACTTTCGGAAGAGAGCATACGGAGAAGAAAGAGATGCATCGTCTTGATTTTTGTAGCTAGCAGTGCTGTAACTGATTCATGTTGAATTGAAAAACTAATGGCACGTTCCAAAAATTGAGCTACTCTTAGTGACAACACTTTCAAGAGAGGGATGTATGCCATATATGTAAGGTTTATGGGAATTTAGTAGCTTGTTTAGTTGTTTATGACATGATAATGTCTAATTTGAAATTGTTTTGTTGGTCCAACAACGAGTAAGAAAGCTTGTGGAATTGTGGGAAGCTAAGACTATGGTTGTTCTGAAAATGTTCCCACTCTACTCCTTTATCACAACTCTCAATTCAACCATCACAACCCTTGTAAGTCTAATAAAATATGCTTGATATCATCCAATGACAATGACAATGATTATTCAATTCAATTAATTCACGCATTTTTGTTTTATAATTGAATAAATAAGTTGAAGTTGTACATTGATCAACTGAATAATTAGGAGGTATTTTAGAAAGTTAGCTTATTCCAATGTAAACATTTAATGATTGAAAACAATTAGTTATTGTTATAATTGATTATCATGAAAATTAATTTTTATTTGAATAAACTTGATGAAAAAGGATTTTAATGTAATTAATTTTGCTTTGGATATAACAAAAAGAAAATCATTTTTACATGCTAAAAAAATGACGAAAAATAATCACAAGTTACGCATTTTCATATTTTCACTCACGAGATCTTTCTTGGTGAGGAAATTCAATTATTATCATTATTTTGAAGCTATGTTTAGTCGATGAATTGATCACCCTTATCACTAGACAAAGAAAAAATTACCTTCCAAAGAACCCAACTTGGATGATTCAATAAATAATACACACAATTACCATATTGAAAGAAAAAAATTATATAAGATTAAATACAAAAGACAATCCATATATCAAGTTTAACAACTATAATAATGACTATTATTACCCTAACCCTAATTACAAAGAGATCTTGAAAACTTATTGGTGCTAAAAGAAAAATATAGAAACACATTTTAGAAAACTGTCGTCCCATCTTCTTTTTTTTTTTTCTGGGTTTGTGCTTTCCCTTACTTTGGGTCTTAAATGCACATGAATACAGGACTTCAATAAACATAATTACTTACCTAAAGTTCAATAATACCATACTTTTAGTAGAGGTGGAAATAGGTAGTAAGAGTAGAAATATGCCAAAAGTTAGTCTATAGTATATTTAAGCGTGACCTTCATTAAAAAAATAAATAAATCAATAAATAAAATAAAGTTTAGCTCTAGAAAACTCTGGTTTGATTGAATTTATTGTCGGTCAAATTAGAAGTCCTATAGTTTAGTTTATTTTCACCCTAATTATTAATTATGTAAACAAATTTTTAAATAACGTCAGTGGGACTAAAATAAGTTATTTCCAAATTCAGGAGAAAAAAATAAGTTATAAATTTGGGGACTAAAAGTTATTTTACAATATTAGAAAATAAAAAATAATTTAAATTTGTTTGGATTAAAAGAATAACTTTTAAATCTGAGTGACTAGAAAGATAAATTTTAAATTGGGAGGAAAAAAATTGATCCAAATTGGATGAACAAAAAATATTTATCAATAATAGTATATCCTACCATATAATGTAGCAATGGGCACATAACCTTTTTGCTGGTCACATCAGTAATTATGTTATGTCCTTAGGACTAAAAATATGTTTTCTTAGATAAGAGGTTTGAAATTTTTATTTATTTTTTATTTTTTAATTTGGTCTGATAGGGAATATAGGAAAACATGGAAAAAAGTTTGGCCCTGTACGAAAATCATGGAACCACTGCTACAAGTTGGAAGAAAGTGTTCATGAAACCTCAATCTTATTCACAAACTTCATTATTAAATTTGAGGAAGAGACTGAAAGAGGTTTTCATTTCGAGAAATACGGATTGGATGAGAAGAAGGTTTGGTTTCGTAAGATTCTTGAAAGTGAAGAATTCATAAGCGCTTGAAAGGAAGTGGAACATAGTACGAATAGGAAACACTAAAATATAGATAAACAGAGAAAGACTAAAATATAGATTTATGAATAGCTAAACAGAGAAACGATAAGATATATTATAAATAAACAGAGAAACACTAAAATATAGATTTATGAATAGCTAAAAAGTTATAGCTATGGTATAAGTTTTTGAAATACTGAGATGATAATGTATAAATTTAGTAGCATTTTAAAAATAGACAAGTTCTCAATTATGAGAACCAACCTCGGATTTAATTGAGTCGTTTTTATAAAAGGATTGGAACACTTCGAATATTCAGTTTATATATATTTATTTATTCTTTTTCAAAAACAAAAGGAATATTTTTTTAAATTTGGAGAATCAAAACAAGAGTTATCCATAATTTAATAGACTAACATGTAATTAAGAAAATTAATTTTATTTGAATATTTGAAACATTTTTCACACATTCAAATTAATTTGTTTAAAGTAGCAAAGCAACGTGATGAAGGTTATAACAACCTATTCTCATGGGATACTTGCAACGTCACGAAGGATATATCTTTTTTAATCGGCATGGCACCAAGGTTATATGATTGTTGCTCTTGAAATATTCTACTCTTTAGGTGGCACAAGAAAAATCAACTAGAGATTTTGTTTTAGTGGAACCAAATGAACAAGTTTTTTTTTTCTTGAAGCAACAAAAAAAATATTTTCATAAGTATGATGACTTTTTACAAGGAACATAATAAAATTTCTATTGGGCATTGCTCAACCATAAATTATTGGTGCAATTTTTTTTTACTCCCACGCAAACAAGAACGCTAAGTGGCAATCCATATTTTATGTCCATTGATTACCATTCATTAGATTTTACATCTTGAAGAGCAAAGATTTTATTTTTAATGTTTTTGAGCAATTTCAACCCTCAGGAAGAAGTACTTAGTACCATTTGAGGCTTATTTAGAGACTAAAAGAATACACCAAAAGGACTCCTTCAAACAATGGTGTTGCTAAAAGGACGAAAGAATATTGGTCAGTACACTAGATGTCTTCTTTCACAAAGGACGAAGTATTGATCACGAATGTGCACATATTACATCTTTCACCAATTGTGTCCTTAAAATATGAAGCACATGAAAATTTTTGCTTAGATGTTATGCATGTTTTAGGATGTAATTGGTTCACACTCCTAAATATGAGAGGTATAAACTAGATGTAAAAGTAAGTTTTGTGAGCATTAACTTGAGTTTAGAATGGTTTACCCATACCTAACCAGACATATTTGCACATACTTACTCGAAATACATGTTACTGGTTTTTAGTGAGTGTGTATAATATAAGTTAGTAGATATATGAATCTTAAAAAAATTCGTATGTTTGTTAAAGATTTATCTATTTGGAAGGGATATTAACAAGGAAAATATCTCAATGTCACATGTCACTAGCAAGTAGTTCTCTTTTGATTTAGTTTCATCAAATTTTTATTATATACATTTATTTGAAAAATGTACGTGTGTATTATATAATTGTCATTGCCAATTGTATAATAAATTCTTCCCTAAGGTATTACCAAGGACCTTCTATGAGATCCTCTTAGTTCAAAATGCCCGAAGTTTCTTGTCGTCATCAATTTTTATCTTCATCTTCTAATCTCAGTGATGGGATTGCAATGTTTAGAGATATCTCATGTAATAAATTGAGAAAAAATAACGGATAAAATGAATATTAAATAAATTATATTACTTTTCGTTTTCAATATATTGTATGTAAATTTATATAACTAAGATGCAAAAATTATGATAAAAGGATAAATGAATCCTTGATAATGCATTTTACAAAGTTAAAAAAAATCATAATACAAAATTATTACCCTAATGATAATAAATCAGTTTGAAAAGGTTTTCATATTTGTAAGCACGATTAAAATTATTTTAGTCATTTAACAATATATTTACCAAATTTCTTAAATTGTATTTATATTACCACTCAATAATAACATAATACATTTTTAAGGCAAATTTTCCAAATTGGTGTAATTTTTTTTTGAAATTCCTGAAATGGTGCATTTTTTTATTTATTTCCGGATATGGGTAAATCGTATATAGGAGACACCATATCATTGTAAAGAAATCTGTGACCCTATTCTACAATTTAATATAAGATTAAATGAAAAGAAATCTGTGACCCTATTCCACAATTTAATATAAGATTAAATGAAAATCGTAAAAAGGGGACAAGATCTTAATTTACTAGATGAAATTGTGCATCTAATATTTTAATTAATGAGTTAATTAATATAGTGAGAATACTATACCATTTTAATAAGGTTAATATTCTCCACCCATTCCTTTCTATTTTTATTTGGCAGGTGTGATGTATTGCTAATGTGCAACTAAAATAAATGCACAGTTACAAAAGTGGTTTTAATTATTGATAAAAATATTTGAAATTAAATTGAAACAAATGTGAAGTTAATTTGAAATTAAACAATAATATGGTTGAGGGGATTATTGTTTAAATTAAAATAAAAAATGATATGAGTATGAGATTTATATATTTAACTAAATTAAAAGTAAGTTTGGTTTTGAAAAGAAAAATTAAATTAAATTAATATTTAGTAATAAAATATATTTAGCAAAATTAAGTTTAAGTTTGATATTTGAATTTAGTTACTAATATAAAAATAATTTAAAATAAAATTAAGA
>Ga0099825_1007689_pt1 | contig 13040 bp, 6 predicted proteins | sample SiratroredBW_FD_76838 | JGI IMG/M metagenome (GOLD analysis project Ga0099825, IMG submission 76838) | Root nodule microbial communities of legume samples collected from California, USA - Siratro red BW | ecosystem: Host-associated > Plants > Roots > Nodule | place: USA: California | collected... | reverse complement strand
ATATATATATATATATATATATATATATATATATATATATATATATATATATATATATATATCCCACATGATTTTTTTTAAAAGAAAAATAATTTTTGTTTGTATATCATTATGAATTTTAATAACTTAAGATAGATGGACACCTTAAAATCTATTAATAATTTTTCATATCATATTAAACACATCATAAAAGAATGAAAAAAAAAAAAACGAAAATATGAGAGACTAAAGCAAGTTAAAAAGAGAGGACATCATGCATACTTAAAATGGAACATAAAAGTTTTGCTACCAATTATTATGGAAAATCTCCAAATTAATACAATAAGGCCCAACAGGATATTAAATAAACTCAATTTATTATCAATCTCAAGACTAATCAGGGTAACATGTAACATATATTAAACATACCACATTTATATTCATATCTATCACTAAGTTAAACTATACATAAATATACCTAAAATTTAAACATAGTAGGTACACATTTATGTACATAACAGAACATACTAACCCTTTTTTTTAATATGTAGATAGCCTGGAAGTCCACCCTGATAGTGTAGATAACCACCTGTACATACCTCATTTAATTAATATTATGTACACATGCATAATAAATTATATATGCATTATAAATAATTAATTCTTATCATTAACTAATATTGCTACTAAAATATTTACCTTACATACTCTTGCCCAGCTTATAGAAATTAAAATTGATAGAAATAAGAATGTGCACGAGATCTTCATCCCCTCCAAAGTATTCGGCACCTTGTTAATTCCCAGTTTTTATATGGGCAATTTTTGTTGTCTTGTAACCTAGCGAAATATTTTTGTTTGAAAGTACTTTTAATGATGTTTAACATAATAAAGTATAACATTCAATCATGCCAAATTCTTGTAATAATATATTTAACATAATTTTGTTGTAACCCAATTCAAATTATTCTATGTTCATTAATTATAATAATAATTGATGGAATTATACTTTATTAATTATTTAAAACAGTAAATAAATGTAATTATTAATAAATTTATAATTTTATTTTTAATAGTTTACTTTTAAATAGTACATTATTATTACCATTAAATACATAGATGCATTAGGTTGAGATTGGATGCCTTTCTGTCTACTCTCTTTTCTTTCTATGAATTTGGTAGAGTATTAATATTTTAATTTAATAATTTTAGTAATTGATTTTTTAGTTAGAAATTAATGTATAAATATCGGATTGTAACATCTTCTTAGATATAATAAAACTGTGCATAAAAAATTATCATTATCTGATGCAAATTAAATTTTAATGTTGTTATATTTGATCAATCTTTCAAAATTATCATTATCTGATGCAAATTAAATTTTAATATTGTTATATTTGATCAATCTTTTAAGAGAATCATATCTAAATCAGATGAAACCACTCATGTTTTAACTCTAATTATTAATATATATATATATGTATATATATATATATATATATATATATATATAAACACCTTAAATAATGTATGCATCTTTCGTTATCTTAGTATTAAAAAAGGAAAACTCTATCAATTTAAACAAATTCAGAACAATATATTTGGTAGAAAGTATGTATAAAGTAAGTCTTCTTATGCAAAATATTAGAATGGGATGGGTGAGCAGGTGTAAGACCGACTTCAACTATTGAAATTTTTCTCTTCAAGCTCGGATTAAGTGGAGGTACTTGTAAAGATACTCTGAAGCTCAAGTCAGAATAAGTATAGTAAGTGTGTATAGGGACAATCGTCATATCTATGGGAGCATCCCTTCTATTTATAGGGATGGTTATGGACTTAGTCACTGTTCATCAAAGTCCACAATTATCAGTATAATTAGTGAAGTGATTCTATACTAATCACTTGGATTAATGTTTGTTTCAAGTTGTCAGGTCATTTTAAGTTGTGTTAAGATTTGAGCTTCTTATATCATCCCCAAGTAGTATGTTTGTTGGATAGTACTAAGCTGAGCCGAGGACTAGGCATAAGGTTTGGTTTTCACAATGACTTGAAGGAGTAGGTTGAGTACAATACACAGACCCCCCAAAGCGACTCAAGTATGAGTGGAAGTCACAAAAAGTCTTTTGAAATATTCTAGGAGGAGAAGTGGGTGCATGATTTTTTGTTTGGCATTAAATGTATCAAAAGGGTTAATTCTTGTGAATGAAAGGTCGTTGGATTTGGACTGTTGGATGGTGACTGAATCAATGGTTCATATGAAGTTTCCTGGTGTTGGGTATTGTGCTTTTTCACTGTTCCTTAAAACCAATGATTATTAATTTCATTAGTTGGATGATTTTCTCTAATTTCCTTTGTTAGCACCTGTTTCAAGGTTTATGACATAATCCCTGTGCTGAGAACTTGGGTTTTGGCTGACTTCCTAGACTGACCTTGAGTAGTAGGTTTGTTGGCCAGTACTGAGCTGACCCGAGAACTAGACATTAGGTTTCGAGATGAGCCAAAGATTAAACATTAGGTTCCGAGATGAGTTAAGGACTAGGCATTAGGTTCTGAGATGAGCTGAGGACTAGGCATTAGGTTCCGAGATGAGCCGATGACTAGGCATTAGGTTTGGTTCTCACATCGGCTTGAAGTTGTAGGTTAAGTATAGTACAGTAAGTGTTAGCTAATAGGATCAACTAATACTTCCAAAAATTATAAATGATAAGTGTTGGCTAATAGGATCAACTAATACTTTCAAAAATTATAAATGATAAGTGTTGGCTAATAGGATCAATTAATACTTTCAAAAATTATAAACAATAGTCAATTAGTGTTCTTAGAGGTCAAAGGCTTACTTGATAGTACCTTGATAGAAAATGAAGTGGTGGATGAAATTAAGATAAAAAGGAAGAGTGGATTAACGGTAAAGGTTGATTATGAAAAAAATCTATGATTCTATGGATTAGAACTTTATGTATTATATGATAGGTAGGTTAGGTTTTAGCAACAATGAATTGAGTGGATAAAAGATTTGTATGAAGTCATTTATTATTTCTATCTAGGTAAACGAGAATCCGACAAAAGAATTTAAACCAAAAAGAGGTTTGAGACAAGGTAAGCATATGACACCCTTTCTATTTTTAATAGTGGTAGAAGGGCTAACAGGGATGGCAAGTATGACAATTAATAAGAATCTGTATGAAAGAGCGAAAATAGGTGGGAATAATGTAGAGGTAAGCTTACTACAATTTACAGACAATACTTTATTCATATGTGAATCTCATTATTGAAGTATATTGGTTATAAAAAAAAAAAGCATCCTGAGAAGCTTTGATTTATTATCTAATCTTAGGGTTAACTTTCATTAAACCTAGATATAAGGTTTTGGGATTACCACTAAAGCTTTGTATCAATATTCCTTGGTTCTAATCTGTACTTACATGCACATCCCTTTCAAATATTTAGGAATGACTATAGGTGGGAACACAAGAAAAGAAATTTTTTGGGAACAAGTTGTTGGTAAGATTACAAGTCAACTCTCAAGATAGAAAAGGACTTTATCATTTGTTGGGCATGTCTGTCTTATTAAGTCAGTATTAGCAGTCTTATTGTTGCTCTATCTATCTTTTTATAGGACCATAAAAAATGTATGTAAAATAATAACGAAAATTCAAATAATTTTTTTATGGAGTTAGGATTACAAAGGGACGAAGATAACGTAAATCAAATGGAAAAATATGTGTAAACCTAAGGAAGAATGTGGATTGGGATGTTGAAAAATTTAATATAGTCTTATTAGCTAAATGGAAATTGATGGATGAAAATAGAGAGAGTTACTCAGTGAGGTCAACATATAAAGTTTTGCATAATAATAGTATATGGAAGAATTTTGACTTGTTTAAAACTATGTGGAATTTGAAGGTATTACCCTCGTCCTAGCATTGTGTTTGGAGAGCATTGCTTGATAGAATCCCAATTAAGGTTAACCTTGAGCTTAGGGGAGTGCCGATAAGAATTTCCCTATATACTATGTCAAAAAGTAAAGGAGACTAAAGGCCAATATTAATTTCAACTAGTTTTCAATGTTTTAGCGTCGACCTTGTGATCGACGCTATTTCGACAGTTTTGTTCATTTTGCTTCGATTATTTACTTACACTATCTCTTTACCTTTTTTAATGTAATTTAAGATTAATCAGAATTGAATTCCTAAACTACTTTCCTTTGTAGTTTACTTTCCTTGTGTGTGTGATGCTTCATAAGTTTGTTCCAAATCAACAAAAAAAATATCTATTGTCTAATTAAATTAGTTGTATTTGGTGGTTGATATTTAAGTTTGGTATAATTGGAGTTAGCATTATCATTGCTTTAAGACAAGGAATGACACCTTGTGAACTTTATGATACTAAATAATACCCCTTCTTCAAGTCAAGAGATGATAATGAATGAGAAGAGAAACATTGTAAAGAATGAGCATCCATGTTTCTTTTTTCTAGAGAGTGCAAGACAAAAAACGTAAACTTTATACATTATTTGTCTGCGTTTGAATTGTGGATGCAGTAGAACTCATTGGTAGGTAATTTATAGAATAATAACTAGTAGTTGTTGCAATTTGCAAAGTCATTATATGATCTTCAAGTGTGTTATTTTTTTCCATTTTTTTTAAGAAGATAAATTATTAGGTACAACTACTTTTTATTTTTATTTTTATACATTTAGCTCCCTTTCGAGAAAGCATGCTAAGTTGTAATCTTAGAAGAACATGATATAACGTTTTTATTTTTTTCATTTATATACACTTAAACCCTACACCTATCACTTTAAGATGAAAAAAAAAATATAAAACTTTCATTCATATTACTACATTACTAAGTGTTCACTTTTATTGGTTATCTTTCATAGTAACTCATCTCATCTTTGTTTTCCTTTCATTTTGTATGCAAATTTGATTGTGACTAGAAAAAATTTGAAGCATTTGTCGGATCAAGGACAATTTTGTAGGTAATTTCGAATACAACATGTGATTGGAAATTTGCACTAGTTGTTTGGGTTAGTCATAAATGTCCCAAATTAAGTAAAGTAGAACAGTGATGTAATGGATAAAATCTTAGAATACTTGGTTATATGAACATGTATATTTGTTTACCTAATTCGTATATGTTATTTGTATATATTTTTTTCTACATTAGAGTGATTCAATCCAAACTTTTGAAAAGTTTATCCAAAGATGAATAAATAAAAGGTGATGAGATCCTTCACATCCCTTGGTATGAATATAAATATATATTAAATAAGAACATCTAGAGTTATTTAGAGTTTCTAACAAGAATTGTATCATATCTAGTATGGAGATGGAATAACCTCACTAACTAAGGACAACAAAACAGAGATTAGGTTATCATTTGGTTGAATTTTGTTATTAATGTTTATATTGTAGACCTTTGCTACTAATACTTGATCTTTGAGGTTAAATGATATTGGGAAATACATTTATCTTTCATAATCAAACTCAATCAACCATAAAAGTGCAACTACTGGAAATGGAGAGTAATCCTTAGCTATATTATTATAGTAAGTTGATCTTAATGTAGGGAGTAAATTTCATCAAGTCAAGGAATTGATTGATTGTTTTTCAATCCCTAAGTAACCTTAATTAAGGAATTAACTTGGTTAAGCAATAGAAACAAAAAAAAAAAAATTATAAATTGCATATGTGAATAGGGAATGCAAATTTGTTTAAGTTTTATTTAATCTCAATGCTTGATCTTAATATAATTCCAACACTTGTCTCCATCTCTCTATTCTATCATTCTTGTTTATTTACATTTTTAGTGTGTAATTTTTATCCTTGTATATCTACCATTATTGATAAAAGAAATATTGATTATTTGAAAACTTTTTAATGTGTAGTTTTTGTCCATGTATCTGGAGTATACTCATTGTCTATTCAAGAAAAAACTTATTAAACTATGTATACTCGCTTATGTCCAAGCAAATCTTATCAGACAAAACATATGCACAACATTTGATTCTGTTAGATGAAGCACAAATGTAATATCTTAGAAAATAGTTCCAGGAACAAAACTAACCTCGAATTTAGCTTTAGAGATAAATAAGATGCCACCTGAATACTTTATTATTAGAAGTGAAAAGTTTAAATAAATAAAATAAATTAGTCATTCAATTTTGATTTTTATAAAAGAACACCCTCTCTCTAAAATCGTTTCTCTAAAATTCTATGTTTTCTCTCTAGATTTCTGATCTCATTTGTTATTATATTCACGATCAAAGTCTGCTATCAAACCCATGACGACGATTAGAGTAAGACTGCCTTATCAAAATCTTAGACTGAGTTTGAGTTGTCCGTGATTTCAGATTTTTTTAGCTCTATGTGAATTCAGGTAAGGAAGCTAGTTTAAATGTTGGATGAATTTGAATTGAATTGAATGAATGTTTATGTATGGTATGATGTTGTATCAATGTTGGTAAATGATATGGAATAATGATCGAGACACTATAAGAAAAAAGCAATTTTAATACCAAATTTTAGCTACTAAATAAAATAGTTGATAATTATGACAAAAATAACCACTAAATTATGTTTTAGTTGTTAAATAACTACAAAATAAAAGAAATGATTGAATTTAGTGACCACTTAAGTCAAGATAATTGGTATCTAACATTAGCTACCAAGGTTTTAGTAACTTATACTGTTAGATTATAAATTCATATCTAATTAAGTTAGAGACTAATTTAGAATTTAATGGTATAAGTGGCTAAAACATTGGTAGCTAATGTTATATACCACTTATCTTGACTTAATTGGTCATTAGATTCAATCGTTACTTTTATTTTATAGTTATTTAGCAACCAAAACCTAATTTGGTGGTTATTTTGGTCACAATTAGCAACTATTTTATTTGGTAGCTAAAAATTAGTATCTAAATAGTCTTTTTGTTGTAGTGAGACATAGTATCTTAAGGAAATGATATACATATGTTGTGAATTGTTAGAATGTGCATTGTTTGGAGATTTGATTTAAGGAGGTATCCTGACTCTACTGGTATATTGGAATCATATAAATGAAGATTACCAGGTGTGGTGAGAGTTGAAGGAGGTTCGTATGGCCATGTCCGAGATTTAAAATATGAGTTGGTTGGAATAGAACATATGAGGATTAACCCTATGCATATGGAAATTGTATTTGAGGTTTGAAATACGAATTGATCGGAACAAATGGAATGATATATGACAGGTGCAGATCTCTAAGTCTAACTCAATACGTGAGTCTTCCAGAAGTAAAGAGTCCAATGTCTTTGTATGTGAGTCAGTATATGTATAATATGAGTTATTGTAAAGATGTGATAATGATAATGTGATGTATGAGATGAATTATGAAAGCCTAATTTGTTGTACTTTGGTTGAGATAAAAATTTAATTTATAAATATATTTTTTTTTAAACTCTCTAGCTTACCCTTCTTTTTGTATGATGTTTGTTTTGTTTTTAAATCTACGATGATTATGTATTACACGTGAACAGAGAATTTGACAGGTGGTGTGACTCCTCAGTGAACGGAGAAGTGTAATTTTATTTTGTTATTGTATAAAGATATTTTTATTAAATCTTATATGCAAAACTATATTTTAAAATATATGATGTATAAATATTTATATTTAAATTTTATGCAATCAAGTTTCTATTATATAAAAAAAAGATATGAGATATTAAGTCATCAAACAACACTTGCATGTATTTAATCACTTAATTTGTGTGCATTAGACTATACAAGATATTTTGATTTGACATGATTTAATATATATAAAAATATATTTTAGTTGTTTAAGTATACAATCAAAAGTAAATATAAAATATGTTAAACTTGATTAGAAAAATTATTTTTTATTTCTTTTATAAACATATAATAGATTATGTTGACTTTGTTTCACATTTAATTAATTATATCAAAATTTAATTCATTTTGATTAAAAATTGTTTTTACATATTTTACAAATAATTTATTATTTCATAAAATAATAAATTATGTTAAGCAATCGAAAACTATACTTTTTTTTAAATAATATTATCTTTAAAAATAAATTTTAACAAGACTCAAAGTTACAGTTTTTTTTTTATATATAAATTATACGTTTTATTTAATGTATCACTTCCAAATTTATAACTTTTAATAAATTTTAAATAATAGAGAAACATTCTTTATTTTTTAAATGTCAAAATTTTAGAAGCTTTTTTTATTTATCTATCCTTTTAAAAAAAATAAAATAAAGATAATTTCACTTTTATTATACTTATTATTCTTATCTAAATTATATGTGTTTACTGCATATAGGAATACAAAGGATAAAAAAAAAAAAAAATCCTAACTATTTTGTTAGGGTTAAGAAAATGAGATATGTTTCTTAATTTTACATAAAAAAAAAAAAAAAACATTACAGACAGATTGAAAAGGAATGAAAGAAATATGTTAGAGAATGGATCTCTTTCTTTATATATATCAAAGTATTGACATCCAAGCCGTCCAAATTTTGTTCAGGTTCGAGAAAATTAATGGGAACCGTTTACAATTTATTTAATTTTAGTTTACTTGTACAATGTTATAAAAATCACATAAGTTATGAATTATATCTTAATGCAACATACAAATTATAAAAAATTGGAATAAAAATTAAAAACTAAATTATATTTTAGTTAAATGTATATTTCTAATCTTTATTTTTTATTTAAATTATTTATTTATTAAACTAATTAATTTATATTTTAATATTATAAAATAAAATACATTTTATATATTTATATTTATAAATATACGTCCACGAATTTTTAGAGAAAAGGGCACAAGAGTGTCATCTCCAAAATGAATTAATTTTAATATTTTTTAATCAAAATAAAATAAAGTAATTTTAATATTTTTAATCAAAATAAAATAAGTTAATTTTAATATTTTTAATCAAAATCGGGTGAGGATAAGACAAGTTGTCCTACTTGTCTTGCTATGCCTATCTAGTGGTGTTACATGTGTATTTTGAAAACGTGAGGAAATTGTGAGCATCACGTTTAAATTGAGCAGTAATCCATCAATTTCAAACAAAATTGCGGCAGTTTTAATATTCAGACTGTTGCTTTATTATCGAATAAAAAAATCTTTTTTTCTAGTAATATATATATATATATATATATATATATATATATATTGTACATATATTGCAGCGTAAATCACTTTTAAATTAGACTCCAGAAAAAATTTCTTTAATTAACAACAACCATGAGACTAATCGGTTCAAAATCAGTGTATATGTTTTACTGAACTTAAGCTGTATATCATTTATCATGCATTTTTTTTTTCTAAGATAGGTCCATATATAATTTATATTTTACACAACTCATTCTTATTTACAAACCTTACACCCTACATTTATTTACATTAATTACTATTATTTTAATATCTACTTAGAACATCCATTGAGTTCTGATATATTTTCAATTACATTCATATGTGTCAAATAGAAAAAAGAAATAAATAAATTAATTAAGCCTTTTAGTCAATTAGAAGCAATTATTTGTAGAGATATTAATAAAAGATATATTGAAAACACTGGGAATAACATTTGAAATAATATCTTACATGATAATAACTTCTATTCATTTAATCCCTAAATATTTAATCTTCCACCCGCTAGTTTTTCAATTAGATATAAGATGATCATGTGACCCATAAAGATAATAATGAAATTAATGTATTAAGAATTAGTGCAAGAAAGTTTGTGCATGAACAGTTAACAAAATTAAAAAAAAAAAAATCCAGTCAGAATAAAGACCTGAAAATTTATTCAATAATTTAATTTAGCAAAATCAGTAATTAAATGTACCTATAATAAAACTTTGTGAAATAATTAAAGGAGATGAGACTTAAGAGTACTTTAGTGGAAATACAAAAATAGATAGCATATATACATATTTCTTTTTCCTTACATGTTGATTTGGAAATTTAAAGTTTTCTTTTTCACTATTTTCTCTTTTTCTCAGTTTTTTTTCACTATTTTTCTGTACAGAACTTGTGAATTTGTGACACATGTCTTCTCTTTATAGGTTGTTATGTAATAATGTCTTAAGGATTATTTTAATTGTTAGGTTGTGACTCAATTTGATTCTGATGGCCAAGTTTATTTTTTTTATTTTGTGAAGGTTAAGATGATATACTTAAAAAATATGATGTGACATGGTGAGATGATAAGAAGTGAAACTTATATTATCTTTAGCATTAAATGTTTCAAAATTTTTATCTTTTTAAGAGATAAGCTTATATAGTTTTTATGTTTTTCTTATAATAAAAAGATTGACAGGAATACTATTTCATCGTCACACTATCTTAATTCATTTTTGTTTCGCTCTTCAGTAAATTTAATAGGATGACATTTTTAATTTCTTAATTATTTAATAGATCTTTTTAATTAAAATCTAATTATATTTTAGTTATTAGTTTTTTATGATATATTTAGTAAAGATAAGCTGACTTAAAATTAATAAATTTGATATTTAAATGAATTAAATTATATGATGTATTGTATCGAGTTTGAAAGGTAGTCTTATGAGATCTTGTACCGAGATATTGTATCGAAATCAAGAGCATGGATAATATGAGATATTCTTGGCTCTATGCCTAATATACCTCAATAAAAGAACTGGTATCCCCACCTGATCAAGTGTTGAAACCTCTATTGAAGGCTGATACCTTTGGTAGAAGATTGATACGCCTTGCCTAAATCAAAAACTAAAAACCAAAGATCGAAGAGTGACATAGTGCGATGAAGACTCTTTTAAGACTTGTATGAGAACAAATGAAAACGAGTTCACAACTATTTTTTATCTAGGTAAAGATTTGACGTATTCAAGGTCTTCATGTTTAGGTAAAAAAAACATCGAGACTATGATGGGTTGGAATAATATCGAGATGAAATGTTTAATGTATTTAACCAAAATGTGTTTGATCATAATGGAAATTCAATATATGATTACTAGGAATCCTATCGAGATAATTCATAATCCAACTAAGATATATTAATAGGTTGGAATAATATTGAGACGTTCTGCAAGAGTGTTATCCAAAATTTTCAACAGTGTGAACAAATTTTCAAGTGTTTTCCACAAATTTATATTTTGCTTTAAAGCTAAAATTATGGCAGAAATAATAATATTATTTATAAATTTCAGAATGTTACAATTCCCCCAAATAAGGATACATCTAGTTCTCCAAAGCTAAACAATAATGGATTCTACTATTCGAGATAAATTACAAGTATTATCATTGTCACTTTTGACTTACAATCGAGTACATAAAGTCACTCCTAACTAATCGAATACACAAGGCCTCTCCTCCTAAGTTTAGCATCAAGTATACAACACATCTCCAAGCTAAGTATACAAAGCATTTCCAAGTTATACAACAATAAAGTTGTTTATACAAAGTTTGACACTAAGTCGAGTAAATATGAAATATAGAGTTTTCTTGCTCTTAGAGAACAACTGCACATACAAGAGAAGGATTTATAATTAGACTTCTTTCTATAACTTAGTTGTTTAAAAGATTAACTCTTGTTCTTACACTTAAGGCTTTTAACATTTTATATCTAGTGCGTGTAACATTGATTATATCTCTCAATACTTTTCTTCTTCTTATTCTCATCAACATTTTGATGATTTCCTTGTATAGGTGTCCAAAAATATCGTTGATGGATACATGCTTCTGGAGTCATTTCTTGTTAGTGTTTTTCTTTAGGGTTGTGACTTTTTTCTAATATCCTTTGAATTTTTTATTATAGAATTTCTCATGTTTATATTTGGCACTTGTGTCAACATCTTTATGAGAAAATCGTTGTATGAAGTTAGATGTTATTACATCTTAGGGATGTAGATAGCATAAAATATTGTTCAGGTTTCATTTGTTCTATTTGACTTAAGTCATTTTATGATTAATGCTAACATAGGAAATGCTTTTTGATAGGTGTTATATCAAGGTTGTCTGTCTAAGTTCTTAAATAGATGTTTGTTCTTTATATCTTAGAATTTGGAGCTACACTAAACTAAGAATACTCTTGAGCATTTTCTCTTAGTATTCTTTTTACTTTTCTTTATCTTCTTCTTACTTCGTTTTCTTGCATTCTTCTGATGCTTCATGATAAAAGATTATTCCAACACAACTTTTACAAATATCACCTTGAATATTTTGTTTAAGCTTATTGTACAATAAATAATTTTATAGACACATTGACATTGTCTTTTTGTTATCATCAAATCTTGAGTGTTAAACAAAAAAAACTTACATATTAAATACTTTCATCTTATGTTAGCTTAATTAGTATTTTTCTTAATAAGAGACACATGCAAATCAAATTGATATTTTAGATAAAGTAATTTGTTATGCATAACAAAACCTTTGATGTATAAGTATTTTGAATAAGACAATTATAATTATTGTACTAATCTTTTGTAGTATGTCAAAGTTATATCATGAACGGGTAGTGTTCTAACTGATGTCTTTTACATTCAACTTTTTATATTTCAAATTAACTTTAGTTTCACTCATCCTTTTTCTTATACCAAGACATCATTTTTAACATATAACAATGTATAGTTAATTTGTAGTCTTAGTGTCTTTATAGGGATTCGAAAGTCCACATACATTGATAATTTTATAGACAATATAATAGATTCAAATTAAATTTGTGTCATGTTATAAGCTTACTTTTAGAATGAGTTATATAAGACAAAACAATGTGATAACTTACCAAAGTTTGAATTTCTTCTATAAATGATTAGGGGTGACTCAAGGCCCAAGCAAGTAAAGCAACCGCTTTAGGCCTCAAGGTCTCAAAGGCCTTAAAAAATTTTAATATGCTTTAGGCCTCAAGGCCACAAAAGCCTCAAAAATATTTAATATGCTTTAGACCTCAAGGCATCAAAGGCCTAAAAAATTCTAATACTCACATATTATTATAAAATAAAAAATATTTAATTTTAAAATTATACTAATAAAATTTTAATTAAAAATTTAAATATTTTAACTGACT
>Ga0099825_1007688_pt1 | contig 13041 bp, 6 predicted proteins | sample SiratroredBW_FD_76838 | JGI IMG/M metagenome (GOLD analysis project Ga0099825, IMG submission 76838) | Root nodule microbial communities of legume samples collected from California, USA - Siratro red BW | ecosystem: Host-associated > Plants > Roots > Nodule | place: USA: California | collected... | reverse complement strand
ATGCTCTTTTCAGACATGGCAGTAAAATTCTTTAAGCATGTTGGAATTGCTTTTGATAACTTATTCCTGGAGAGATTCAACAATTGAATATGCCTTAAATAACAAAGTTGAATTGGAAAATTTCCAGAGAAGTGATTCCCTTGCATGTTCAAGATTATCAATTGCTGCATACTTTCTCCAATCCATGATGGTATTGGACCAGACAACTTATTTTCACCCACATCCAGCATAATTAAATTATTGCAATTCTTCAAACTGGAATGCAGTTCACCTGTTAAGTTATTCTTTTGTAAAACCAAAGCTTCTAACTTAACAAGGTTTCCCATGGAGATGGGAATATTCCCAGACAACTTATTGTGGCTCAAATCAAGAAATAGTAATTGGTCTAAAGATTGCCAACAATCAGGAATTTGTCCCTTTATTTGATTGTTTGATAAATCTAAAGTTGCCAAATTGGGAGCAATGATTTGATTACATAAGAAAGAAGACATATTTGAAAATTTATTATTGGAGAATGACAGGCCTGAAGCTTGTAGCAAAAATGATGGAAGTGCACCTTCAAATTGATTTGAATTCAGAATTATAGGCGGTTTGTAAGGAAGCTTCAATGGTATATCTGGAATTGCACCAATGAGATTATTGTGAGACATGTTTAACCATTCCAAATTTTGCAAGTTGTTCCAAAACCATACTGGTACAAAACCATTAAGCTCATTATCAGATATATCTAGTGACTTTAAGGAATTTTGAGTCTGGAGCCAACTAGGAAAAGTTGGACCTACCTTGCAAGATGCTAAACTCAATGTTGTTAGTTGGAAAGGAGGAATCCAACTAGAGGCAAATCTTACAGACAATGAGTTGTGTGATAAGGATAAGGTTTTCAATTTGGAAAATTTGGAAAGAAGAGATTCAGTGACATTTTCCTCCAAAGAATTTCCATCCAAGTATAAATCCTCCAATTCAGATAGCAATCCGACGCTTTCAGGTATCTTGCCAGTAATTTGGTTGTAAGATAAATCCAAAGTTTGAAATACGTGTCTGTTGCACCATGAAGAATTTTGAAAGAAGTCAGAAATTTCCCCATTCAACTTGTTATTTGAGAGGCCTAAGATCTGCAATCTGCACATGTTTCCAAAGAAAGACGGAATCTTGCCTTGTAGTCTATTCCCGGAGACATGAAAACTTTCAAGAGAGCTCATTACTTTTCCAAATCCATCTGGAATGGGACCTTCTAACATGTTACCAAAAAGGTTGAGGGTTTGAAGATTCGTTGTGATGTTCAGAAGCCAGTAAAACATAGTAGATGATTTCAATAGATTGGAGGAGAGATAAAGGATGACAAGAGAAGATGAAGAATTAATTGTGGAAGCAGATGAAATAAGAAAACTCCGATCTGTAAGGCTGCAGTTATACAGATAAAGTTCTTGCAATTTTGAGCCAAAATTAAAATTACCTTCAAAAACTGACGATGTTAGGTTATTCATAGAGAGATCAAGGATAAGAAGAGATGGAAAATTAGGATAAAGAAAAGGTGACAAAGTTATGCGATTATCTCTAAGATAAAGCTCCTGTAGATGAAGGCTAAAATTGAATAACAGTTGAAATGTTGAAGAAGTAAGAATATTATGAGACAGATCAAGGACAGTAAGAGAAGTTGAAAAGTTGGAACGAGGATGGAACAAAGATTTGATGTTAGTATCTGAAAGAGAACAATCATAAAGTCTCAACTCCATTAAGTTTGGAATGAGCTCACTGATAGTTTGTAGCCACTGGCGAGAGGAGGTAAGATTATACAATGAGCCCAACTCGAGAATTGTTAAGGAATGGAGATTAGCCAACCACTCTGAATCCTCAGCTTCTATATTGAAACCACCACTTAGCCGAAGAGTTTGTAAGTTAGGAAGATTCCCTTTTCGAAAAGGAATGGCTCCAGAAAGAGTGTTACTTGCAAGATTAAGATATTGTAGCCGCCTGAGATTCCTAAGTTGAAACGGGATTTCTCCTGACAGATAATTCCCTCCAAGATCAAGATACTGTAACTGTCTAAGATTCCCAATCTGAAAAGGAACTGGTCCATAAAGATTATTTCCTTGAAGGTCTAGATACCTTAGTAGTGAAAGATTTCCAAGTTTGAAAGGAATCGTCCCACTAAATTGAGAAAATGAGAGATTGAGATATTTTAAGTTGGTGAAAGAGCCAATATCCTGTGAGATGTGACTCCACAGAAAATCATTATTACTGAGGTCTAGATGTTGAATATATTGCAAGTGAATCAATGAAGTAACATTGATTGCACCTCTCAAACATTGTGTATTTAAACGACCAAGACCAAGTAGATGTACATGACCGGTTTGATGGTCGCATTGAATGCCTTCCCAATTGCAGCAATCTGTATTGTTTTCATGGTCACTCCATGTAGACAGTTTGTCATAGTCATTTATGAGGCTTTGTTTGAAGTTGAGGAGTGCTTGTCTCTCCTTCTCTAAGCACTTTGCTTCAGCGTTTCTCATTGACCTTTCAAATCCGATAACAAATCCTGAGGCATGCAATAAAAGCAAAAGGGCATATAGTATTTTCAGAAAGTAATATCTCATTATAACTAGCTGAAAGAAAAATCTTAACTGAAGACAAAATAAGCCAATGAAGAAAGAATTATAATCTGAGCTTTTCTGGTGATGATGCTAAGAAATGTCGATTGCAAGATTATTTATACTGATAATTTGTGTAGCTAAGTGGTGGGAAGAGTGGATTTATAAACTTAAAAATAGTAATAAAAACTATTAAGGAAGAAGACTTCATAATGTGAAATATAATGTTGCTTTCCCATTCAAATGTAGACTATTATTTCTAACATACTTTTACATAACACTTTTTCATTAAATATGGTATCCCATGGCTCATTCAGACAATAAGCTCTGTTCTCTTCTTTTATTATTTATTATGTAGTATGGTGTCTCACATAAATATATATACCATGTTTATCACATTGTATGTATATTATTTCAGAAAGTAAAGTGGAGTTTCGGGGCACTCCATTTCTCTTGAAAATTAATATTTAATCCTATCCTCAAAGTAGTGGAAACTCACCTTTACCCTATTCTATTCTTACTTCTTTTAAATACCTACAACTCGCATCAATAACCTGTATCTTTAATAGGTTGCCTTTGCTTTGTTTCCCATGAGATATTTCTTTTCCTTATTCTTCTTTCATATTTTAACATATAATTCATGCAAAAGTTGTTCTTAATATGGTACCCGTTCAATTGTTCAACCACTACAGTTGAAAAAGGTATGTTCAATTGTTCTTATTTAATAAATTGTTTTGATTATGGTATTCAAATATTTTGAATCAATTTTCCGTTATTTTTTAGAGTAATTTGGTTTTTAATACCACTACTTACAGGTATCAATATATATGTAAATAACAAAATAAAAAACTGTCAATTTCAATTTAATTATTGTATATATTTATTAATTTTTAATTTGATTTTTGTGAATTTCTATTCATTTCTTCTATTTAGTTGCATCAAATTTCAAATCACATTAATTTGACCAAACTACTACTCCAACAATGCAAACATGTTACATAAAGTAATTAAATGTTGGAATATATAACACTTCAAAATAGGAGAGTTTAGAATAAGAAAGAATGAGGGAATTAATAAGAAGAAGATGGGTACTGTAAATTAAGGATTTATTAAAGTTTGCTATACTGAAGTCATGAAGACTTGTTTTTTAGTGTGTATGTCTATATTTCGTAGTATGTTTTCTATTATGTGCATAAAGAACTTCAATATAAATTCAGTAAATAATATATGTTAATATATGTTCATAGAATTGCAGCAGAATAACATAAGCGTCTTTTCATCATCATCCAAAATTTGAATTATTTTCTGATTTAAAGACTTACCATGTTCATTATAAAGAAATATAATTTTATAACTGGAAAACAAAAAAAAAAGATTTTGAGATATGTCAGAAATATAGGAACATTTGAATCACATTAAGATGACTTTTCGGTTTAAATATTTAAGTATGATTATCGGAGGGGATCAGAGATCTGTTTCCTTTTGGAAACCTATTGTAGAGAAAATTAAGTCAAGATTGTTCAAATGGAGAGGGAGGATACTATCAATGGATGGCAGGGTGTGTTTATTAAAAGCTGTTATAAATGCATTATCTCTATTTTATCTTTCGTTCTTTAAAGCTTCTACTACTGTGTGTAAATGATTAGAAGGATACAAATTCAGTTTCTATGGGGTTGGGGTCAAGAAGATAGAAAAATTGTTTGGGTGGCATGGGAAAAAGTTTGCTCCCAAAAGAAAATGGTAGATTAGGAATTAGAGAAATTGGCAAATTTAATGCAACACTATTAGCCATATGAAAGTGGAGGCTTGAGATAGAGAAAGGGGGGAGGGTTTGGAAGGAGTTATTAGAATCTAGGTATGGTTCTTGGAGAAACATGAAATCAACTGTGGGAAACAAGAAGGAATCTAGCTGGTGGAAAGGTTTATCTAAAATCTGTGATGATGCAAACGAAGAGAATTGGTTTGATAAGAATATTAATTGGGTGGTAGGAGATGGTCAAAGTATAAGACTATGGGAAGATATATGGAATGGGGTCAATCACTTAAAAATAGGTTTTCAAGATTATATTTGTTAACTCTTTCCAGTAGAAAAATTTTAAGTGAGGTAGGACAAAGGACAATAAGAGAAGGTGGTGTAATAATCGATTGGAAATTATTATGAAGGTGGGAATTGTTTGAATGGAAAAGGTACTGCAACAAAAATTATTGTCAATTTTAAATACTGCATAATGGAAAGGAAGCAGCTCTGATGGTTGGTTATGGGGTCAGGATCAGGTTTATACTGTCAGATCAGGATATTCTACGTTAGATATTGCAGATATTCACCCAGATTCGGATGTGTTTAAACAACTGTGGAGTTTAAGTGTGGCTCCTAATGCTCAAATTCATGTATGGAGAGCATTCTTGGATAGGTTACCATTTAAGTCCAATTTGGTTAGAAGAGGAGTCAATCTATCACAAATCTCTTGCCCTATGTGCAATAAGTTCGATGAAATAGTAAATCACTTATTCATAACTTACGAAGTTTCACAAAAGATATGGGATAGATGTGATATTTGGGTAGGCAATAGTTCTGCTAGACATCATTTTGTTGTGAATCACTTTCAGAGTTTCCATGTGATGAACTTTAATAAAAAATCAAGTGTGGTTTGGAAAGGTGTGTGGATAGCAATTGTGTGGGAAATTTGGAAACAACGGGACGAAGTTGTCTTTAATAATGCTTTAGTAGACGGAGTAGAAATATTCTCCCTAGCTCAACTCAAAGGGTGGCAGTGGGCTAAATTAAAAAATTTTGGGATAAGTTTCTCATTATTAGATTGGTTAATGTTCCCAGAACAATGTCTGAAGAAATAGTTGAACCTGGGTTGAGTTATCCATCCAGAGGTTTGGGAGTTTAAGACGCAAGGTGATTGGGAGTGGGTCTTCGAGTTAGGATGTACATAGGTTCTTTTTCTTTTGCAGGTAAGCGGAACAGGAGGTGAAAATAAAGGAACGAGACTCTGACTGGAGGAACGGTGTTAGTCACAGTAATTAGAGTAGGAAGGGAAAATTGTTTGTATTGTACGATTTGGTTTTCTGGTTCTGTTTAAGGGTTTGTAACTAGGTGTTTCAATATAGTCTTTTTTGTATCGGGTAATGGCGCATTTGGGGAGGGATTTGTGTTGTATTGCAAATTATTGATAGGTTTTCTATTTTGTTCCCTTTTATTGTAATAGGGTTGAAACACCTCTTAAGTGTTTCTATTTATTTTATTCATGGTTGTTCAAAAAAAAAAAGGAACACAAAGAACATTATTTAAGTGATGTGGGGAGGAGGAAGAGGGAAGAGAAGTTGAACTACTATGAGTGATGGTGAGTCCCTTACCATTTGCAACCACAAGTTTATCATTACTAGTATAATCATGGGCTAAAGTGAGATTAGCAAGATCACTATTGACATGGTGAGATGCGCCATAATCCAAAAGTCACAATGGTTCCTTATTAACCATATTTGCTTGACAACGACATTGATTAGAAGGATAACCATATAATTTATAACAAGTCTTAGCAGTGTGACCACGACGATCACAATATTGACAAATAAGGGGAGACCCAGAGGAAGAGTTACATGGATGAGAACTAGAAAGGTTGCCCCGACCAGGAGATACTCCACTAGGGGATGGCATTGAACGTTTGTAGTGACTATATGAGAAAGATGAATAAGAAACATGGCTGGCAGTAATAGGGAAGGACAATTGTTGTAGCTCCTCCCGTTGAAGGAAAATTTCACAGTCAACAAGTTTGTCAAAAAGTTCATCAAACAACAGCAGAGTGTCACGAGTGCAGATTGATGCACAAAACTCACGATAAGCAGAGCTAAGACCATTTAGGCCCAGAATGACAAGATCAAGATCATCAACATAATAGAGCGCAAATAGTCACAAACATTATAATCACCTTTGGTGATGGAGGAAAGACATTTTTTAAGAGACATGGTCTGAGTGAGAGACCAATTGGCATAAACCTTGGTCAATGTCGACATTGCATCAGCGGATGAGGTAGTAGAGGACATCACAATCTGCGCCTTAGGACCACAAGTACCAAACAGAACCATAAGCACATAATTATCTTGACGCTTCCAGGCAATAAAAGCAGGATTTTCAACAGTTGTGTCACCAGTTCCAATTGTTGCTGGAGGACATGGAAGGGTGATAGAAACATAGCCAAGTACATTATTTGTACTCAACAAAAGAATAAATTGCTTGTACCACATAGGGTAATTTGAGAAAGATAGTTTAATGGGTAGTTAATTTGTTGTGACAAGTTCCACAAAAGAGTAAGCGGAAGGAGTAGTGATGGCCATTGGTAGTATCGAAAATGGCTGGTTAAGCTTATAGCTCGAATACTATATAAAGAAATATAATTTTATATACTAAGCACATATCTCATACAAATATGTACGAGTATATATATATATAAAATTACAGAAGAATTTGTTCCTGAATAATTATATAACAGAAAGATATGTACATAATGACAAATAATTAAGGAATAACGTAAGCTATAATTAAGGGATAGCATAAGCTATAACTAAGGGAATATTATGATGCATGCGCATGATCTGCGGATGATTATTTCTAATTAATGGAGAGAGAGTATACATTCATCACATCTATAAGGATTAACTTCAGTGTTTTTTGAGAAAAACAAATTTGTTTCCATAATTCATTCCCACTTAAAAAGTGTGGAGGTTAAGACTTTTCAATTCAATTTTTATAAAATGCATCCTTATTTCTTCTAAATGAATGGTCCATAGGAAAAAATTGACGATGAGAATCATACCAAGAAATTTTCCATCCCTTTTCAATCTAAAAGCATTTGATTGGTTCATACAATATGAACATGCTAATCTCTCTCATATATTCGAACACATTCCATGTACAAGAAAATCATTAATAATCCACATTAATGTAGCTTTCATTGAAAGTTTTTTCTTTTTTTAAATATCATACATCAACACTCTATTCTATAATTGTTTTAATTTGTCAATCAATGGTTGCAAATACACATATATTTTACCTTTTGGATTATGTGGCAAAGGGATAATCAATGTCAAAAACATAAAAAGATTAGTCATGCATAATTCTTGTAGAGCAGTGGTGATGCCAAACCGAGAAGACCAATGAACCCAAATACAGACAAACGAACACTACCAAAACCACAAAACGCAAACAAATAGTCAATACAATAATAATATTAGTGAAAGCAAACGAAAATGGGGGAGAAATAAACAACTCAAAGTTTCAAACGAAACGCACCTCGAACGAGCTTTAAAACGAAAATGAAACCATTCAAAACGCAACTTTCAACTTATATGAACGAGAAGGAGTGCAATGGAGTTGAATAAGGAAACAATGGAGGTCAAAAAGCAGCAAAGAAGACGTTGGAACAATGCAGGGAACGCGCGCACAGGAAGCTCAACGTCGGTTTTGGGCTTCTAACCGACGTGGTGCATGACGTGAAATCCCCAAATTCAATTTTAGATGCAGCACAACGTCGGTTAGAAGCCCAGAACCGATGTTGTGTGAACCCTAATTTTAACCAATTTTTTTTACCATATATCAAACTGACCATGATGTTGGTTCCAACCACGTCGGTTTTCAGCTCCCAACCGACGTGGTGGTCACTCGCCAATTTAAATTTTTAAAATTTTGAATTTTTATTTTTTTCTGTTTTTTCGATAACGGTTTTTTGTTTAATGACGTTGTGTGCACATCATAACGCCGGTTTTGGTCTAAACGACCTTATGAATGATCATTTATTTACAAAAATATCACCGTATTCTTTACACGTCGGTTTGTGTTTTAACTGTCCTTATTCGATGACGATGTCCTTGTTCGACGACGACGTAGAACAATGTTTTTCTACTAGTGTGGAGTAGCTTGCGTCAATTAAATTAAGATTGAAAAGGTTAAAGTAGAAATTCCATTTTACAAAGATTATCACATACTGTTCTTAAGTTGAAAACTCTTTCTGTATTTTTGGAGAGTACTTGAAAACTCAAATAAGGTTTCTAAGAGATTTTAATTGAATTATATTCACAACTATGCACAAAACCTTTATACTAGTTTTGGGTAGGATTTTGATAAATTTATTACTCAACCATTACAAGAAGATCAGGTTGGATTGGGTTGAATTTTTTGCTTTTTAGGTTAAATTTAATTCAATTCAACTCAATCCTAAATAAATTGAATAAAGTTGGGTTAATTAGATTAAGATTTTGAAAAAAATATATATCTTTTATTATATGTTAAAACTTGTATATGAATCAATATCCAAATAATTGATTAGTAATAAATTATGTTACATATAATTTAATCAATAACAATGTGAAATAATGAGAATATACCGCCTATACAAATATAAAATATTAATTATATTTTAATTAATCAATTATTATTTTCTAAACAATTTTTAAATATTATTACAATCAAATTTTATTCCTAAAACGGAGTACTCTACTCTTCAAAGGCCTTGAAAAAAATTCTAAAATGAGTTTTTTTTTTTTTTTCAAAAAAAAAAAAAAAAATTTTGAAAAACAAAACGCCTAAGCCCTCAAACCAATTCATCCCTGAGGTGGATTACAAGTGTAATATGTTGTAAGCTGTTTTACTATTTATAATTAACCACCAAAATTTTCATTTATATTTTTGATTTGGCATTTTGTATCCGATCTCTATACTTTTAAGATAAATCTGCAATTTTAATATAATTACGGACTTTCGTTATATTAAGTTAATTTACTCAAAAACAAAATGAGCAAATCTACGAATATGATACGGGGCAAAACATAAATAAATTTAAGTGTTAATATTAATAAGATTTGAAATTTCATCACCATACTATTGAATGACAAATAATGAAATTTTTTATTCTAAAATTCTAATTTCCAATGTAAATGGTATGAAAATAATGAAATTTTGAAAGAGCATGTGTATGCAATTCCAGCATATGAAAGAGTGATCAAGATGAGACTCAATGGATTCCGAGGTACTGTAGGATTAACCAACATTATTGGGATATCTCACATTCTTGTTTTTGGCTTAAAAATAAAATTACAAACATATTATACAAACAGTGATTTTGCAAGTCATTAACAGAACGTGTCATATTTTACGTTACACACTTCAATTCTTCAAAGCTTAGACTCCCACCAATCCATAATGCTTTCATCAGTCTTGAAGCAAAACGCTATACACTGCAAATTTTGTGCTAAAATTGATATGGCAGACGTTAGTAATGATGGAAGAAATATTTGGAGAACAAATTTTAATAATAAACTAAATGAAAACTAAATTATTGAAACCCATTAGAGTACAAAAAAGTGTAGAAAATGCAAGCGTTTTTAAAATGGTCTAAGCATCATTTGAAAACACGAAAACTTCTCAAAACAAAGCACACTATCAATAATTTCTTTACACCAACAAAAACAATCATTTCTTGGAAAAGGAACTATCATTAGTAAAGTCGCGAATAGGTTGAGGGAGAGACACACAAGCTAGAGAAAGAACTTTTGGTGTTACTATTAACAAGGATAAAGAACTATAACCCAATATGTACATTTGCTTTTAGAAAGACATATAAAATCTAGTTACTAATTTACTTAACTGAAACACATAAATTCAAAGAAAGAAGTTATTAGAATTACGTACCTGTTAGTCTTTGAGCCACCTTTGGCACTTTGCTATGTTGACTTCAACCATTACAAGTATATAGTCTATCAGTCTATTCAAGAACCTCAAGTAAGCAATTTTCCATGGTTGCCAAAGTAGTAATGGCCCTAATAATCCCCAAAAGCCTGTGAAGAACCCTACCCCCAAGCTCATGTATAATGCTCCATAGAAAACTGAATTCTCATCTTCATCATGGATTTCTATAAATTAAAATTTTGAATATATAACTATAAAATAATTAATTAGGTTCACATAATTAATCATGTGGGAATAAAAATATTTCAGAAATATAATGAATAGAAAATTTTGAAATATGATAAATTGAAAATAATATATCAGTATTACAAATTGTATTTAATACAAGTCATTGTCATTGTAATTTTTTTCAAATATCTTATATAAACAACATTAATTATACAATTTCTACTTAAATATTTATGATTAAGAATTATATGACAAATTTTATTTAAATAATTATCTTTTGTGTCGGATGGTAATTAAAATATTTTCTTCAAATCAAAAAATTAATATTCAATAAATTTGAATTGATTTATATAAATAAAATGATTTAAAATAAGATCAACTCAAATTTAACATATTTAAGAAAATTGTGAAATTTCTTATACAAATAAAGGTCAACTATTAGTTATTGTATTTGAATCCATTTTATGGGTTAGGAAAAATAAGCATGTGGGACACTTGAAAATGAAATTGGTCCAAATATCTTTACCTATTGACTATCCTAATCAAATCCATTTTATGGTGTAAAAAAAATGAAGACGTTATTTATAATTTTTATAATTAAAATTGTTCCTCGTGGGCTTTTTTCCTTATTTACTTTCTGAAGACTACAAAAAATAGTCTCAAAACTACATTTAGTAATAATAATAGAAAACAGAATTCAAAGATATGGAAATTAGTTGTCCTTATTTTAGCTTATAAGTGTTCCATCGTACTTTAGCAAAACCTTATAACTATAGCATACCTGTTTTTATTAATTGAACTTGAATTATAGTATATGCCTTATATATTACAAATATTTTTAATTAGCAAAAATTATTATAAAAATATTTTTAATTGTATAGATTTAAAATAAATTATAAAAATATCCCAGACAATTTTTTTATAATATTAAAATTAAAAATAAAAACAAAAGATTGTACGTAGATTGAAACTAATCAATGAAAAAGAATACCAAAATAAAGCAAGGATAAAAGAAGAATGATTTTGGTGCAACATTTTAAAACAAATACGTTTCAAGTACACACAAACAGGTGGAAGTAATTTCAATGAAAATTCAAGTACTCTCTCATCTGTTTAGCTCAACAATTACGATGTTAACAATTATGATGAAGTAACAGTATTCTACTATGAAATGGACCGACCGATCACTTATCTCGGTCACAATAATTGTTTAAGTAGGGTCGATTAACCAATCACAGTTGATCTTCAATTACTGTTGATATTGGTTGATAATGTCATAATATTACGTTATCTACATAAACAGATTATATACAATAAATACGTGGCAACCTATACTAATATTATAATAATAAGGGTCAAAAAAATATGTATTTTTGACTTATTAATTCATTACGAAACTCAAAATAGAAATCTATAGTTAAGAAGAGAATTTCATGACACCAAGTATTATTATTCTTATTCTACTATTAAACACCCTTCAATATATTCAGATTAATTTGAGTGTCTCAAAACCGAGAATAAATTGACAAAAGCAAAACACAAGAACAATAGTTAAAATAAAGATTGAAGTATCACACTAGTAACAGGAGACTAATTTGATTAGGCAAGACTAACTTACCTTATAATAACAAATCCTAATTCGTTACTTACTTAAAATGGAGCAAGAAAATTGACCCCGTGGATTAATTGTTATTAAAATTAAATTTAAAAATAAAAGAACGTATATTGAAAGATTTGATGTTAACACCAGAAAAAGAGAGATAACAAGAAGACTACTTTGAAATGTTTGAAAAATATTTTTTTTTACTGTTGTTAAGATATGTGCATAAAGAATCCTAAAATATTAACAATGATAAAAAGAATGAGAGGTTCTTCTCTAGATTTTATATCGTAATTTATAATATAAAAATTGTAACACCCCAAAAATAACATGCATAAAACTAAACATTCTACTAATCATCATTAAAATTCATCAACATACAATAATCATTTAAACTAAAGTACTTAAAAATTCTACCTTCAGAATTCTACTAAAACATAATTACAAATTATCTCCAAATTATTTTTCAAATTTAGCTTATGTTTAAAAGCACCAGTCATTCCAAATGATCCTCCACAGACTCATCTACAACACCATCTGCTCCCATGCCAAAAACACGATCATTGCAAACAGATATCAAAACACAAGTACAACAAAACAAAGGTTAAGCTAACCAAAATTTTAATAATACTTTAGTATTTCAATTCAAACACAAATATTAACACCACTCAAGTCTTTCATTCAGTTACATGCACCATCACAATATAAGACACTGACACATTATAAACTTGACTCTACTTCCGGAAGACTCGTGCATTGAATAGACCTCGAGATATGCACCTGTCATACGCTTTGAACCCACACAGCCTCCACACAAATAAATCATCAATCATGTATGACAGGGTTAGTCCCCTTGAGACTTTCCTGACCAGCTATATTTCAAGCTGCAGTCACCCAGTTCAGACCTCCTTCGACTCTCACCACCTAGTAATAATCGT
>Ga0099825_1007685_pt1 | contig 13044 bp, 7 predicted proteins | sample SiratroredBW_FD_76838 | JGI IMG/M metagenome (GOLD analysis project Ga0099825, IMG submission 76838) | Root nodule microbial communities of legume samples collected from California, USA - Siratro red BW | ecosystem: Host-associated > Plants > Roots > Nodule | place: USA: California | collected... | reverse complement strand
TTGAATCTCTAGCGTAATTTTTTATACGCATGCATCTCTCACACTCATATGGAAGCAACCATAATCTTGTGGTTGAATCTCTAGTATAATTTTCTACAAGAACACGTATCACACTGTCTGATATTTATGTTTATGAGAGCGTGTTGGTATTGAGTCCAAAGATGTTCGATCCCCGAAAATTTATATTTAATTCGTGTCTTATATAATATGTACTAAATTCTTTTACTATACGTAGTCATGGATCGAAGTTAGATAAATGCAAGTCGAATTAGTGATGTATATGAGAAAGGTGTTGAAGAGTTTCTAAAATTTGCTAAACGAAATGGAAGATATTATTATCTGTGTATGAATTGTTTGAATGAGAAAATACTAGATATTGAGTTGATACGAGAGCATGTTCTGTATGATGGTTTCTTGAAAATCTATACAACATGGACTTGGCATGAAGTTTTAGACCTACAATATGTATCTGAGATTGAATGTCAACATTCTAATATATATTTTGAGGATTGTATGAAAGACATGATTCGTGATATTGGAGAAGATAGTTTTCACCAAGCACATGTGTATGATTCATTGAAAGATGATTTAGTAACAAAATTGTATCCTATTGTTCAAGTTTTTCATGTTTGTCAACAATATTATGATTGTTTAATATCAAGGAAATAAATGGGTGGATTGATAAAAGTCTCACTGAATTGCTCGAATTGTTGCATGAAATACTTCTAGAAAGTAATAGTGTTGACCAGTCATATGAGTGTCCAATGAGTACGGAGTACCGAAAAATACATGTTTGTCCCAATGATTGTATATTTTATAGAAAAGAGTTCGAAAGATTGCATAAGTGTCCTAGATGCGGGGTTTAAGATACAAAGTAAATGATGATGACAGTGATGAAAATGACATGAAATTTGTTTAGGTATTTAATTCTTAATTGAACCTATTAAATTTGTTTTGGACTTGTTTAATGATTTAACTTTGATGAAATTATAGTGTAACAAGCAACAAGAAAGTTGGAAATGTGGATATTACGTGATGCATTGGATGATGACCATAGTCCGTGTCGGTATCACTGACTCTTGGGACCAGATATGAAAGTATTCAAATTATATAAAATGATTTCCAAGTTTCATATGATGATGACTAATAACACTATATTCTTATTTCATTTTTTTTTCATATCCAAAGTCATTGGACTTTAACTCTATAGAAGAAATTAGAAGAGAATTGACAACATACTTCATTTTAGTGAGAAGTAAATACTCATAGCGAGTAGTGTAACCACTATAATGTATAATATTGATTTGATTGATATTTATGTAAGATTTGTATAATGTATACTTTTGAATAATGTATAAATGTAAATTAATTTTTGTAAGTAACTTAAAATTCTACTTGAGAAATTTGTTATATATTAGCTTATTAGTATTTGCAGCTTATGACAACAGCGAATTGCTACTACATATTCAAAAAAAAAAAGTAGCTTATATTACAACGGTTTTGACCATAACCGTTGTAATATATAAAATAATACAGCGGTTAAGGTAAAAAAACATTGTAGTCTCTCCTCTTCAGAATGTAGATATTACAACGGTTACCCCCTACAACCGCTGTAATATCTCTTTCTCTTGGGCAAAAATTCTTTGACTAGACAATTAGATGGGTTTATTATAGCAGTTTGTCAAGAACTGAGATGGTATCTCCTATATACTACAACAGTTGGTCAACCACTATAGTATTTTTAGACTTTCTACAACAATTTTAGAACTAATGTTGTATATGTTCCAAAATCGATATAAAATGTAATTTTCTTACTATTAATAAGTCTAAAACGAAGCACTAAACATTTCCTTTCCCATAATACAAATCTTTCATCCTTCATCAAAAAGTGAATATTTTTTAATAAATTTTATATTTCGTGACATAATAAGTTTAAAGAATTTTAAAGTTTTATCTCAATGAAATTATCATTTTTGCTAAACAAATTTAAAACTTAAAATTGTATTCCTTGTGTGATGAGATGTTTTAGAAATCACTTGTTTCTTCTAAAATTTTCAAATTTTGATTTCTCTAAAAAAATTTTGAAAAACAAATAATAACCTATTTTACTTTAAACCTAATTGATTTGACTACAATAATATAAAAGTTTAGTTGAAAAAACTTTATTGCATAAATTTAGATAAAAATATTAGAAAATATGATAATAATTGTCAACTTACTTATACATCTAATATATAAAAAAAATATGTGAGAATTTCGTTTTAAATACTTTTTTACGATAATCCAATCAAACTCTAGTGTAAAATTGAAGTTAATCGTAACAGAAATTTCCAGAAAACTAAAAATTTCTACCAAATGTCCCTTGTGCTTTATTTATACTTGTAGTCTAATAAAAGCTTTCCTTCCTTACTTTCTCCATTTGCTCCAATTGTGTCTTATTTGCAAAAAGTATTAATTATTTTCCTTTTCAAATAATTCTATAATAAAATAAATAATTAATAGTAATAACAAAACAAAAGGTATTAGTTTCTGTAGATTAAATTTTTTAGCCAGTTTAAATTCAAATTTTTCAAAATCAAATTCTCATATAAATTATCCCATGTTTTGGATGCAATTTTCAGAAATTGATAAACCTAATTCCTTTTCCTCAATGAGTATGTAAAACACAGTGTAAATTAAGAATCATGAAGATCAAGTCTGACGAACTGACCCACATAGTGCAGCCCAAAACAGAAAACAGGCTTTTGCTAACGGGTCTGGTGCCTCACAACTAAACATTGTTTTCAGGTGACAAAACACAAATTCCCATTTAGATAAAAAGGAATATTGTGCAAATTATTGAAAATATGGAATGAATAACTGAATATTTTTGCTTATTTCTTTCCTTTTTTTCCCTTTTCTCTGTGCTGCTTTTTTCATTGTCTATCTCACAAGATTCTATTATCACCCTCAGAGGCTCAGTTTGCAAAATAATTTTCTCAACACAAAATCCAAAATCAAAAAACAAAAACAAAACAAAACCCCTTAAATGCACACATTCACAACACCAACACTCTCCTCTCTCAACGCCGAACCCCTTTTCTAGCCTACTTCCTCAATCCCTAATATTCATCATTCTTATTTCACAGACAACAACCACCCCTCGTTTTGCACCCTTTTCTCTATCTGCACCAAGGCCCGTTTTTGATCGCACCCCAACTTTTCTTCTACCTAATATTTGATGCCCACCATCTCCTTTACGCATTTCTGGGTTTGCACTATTGTTTCGCCCCTACACTTCCACTGTGTTGGGAATCACCCTTTTGCGTTAGGGTTTTAACCATCTAAAAAAACTCTTCTCTTCTTACACAACCAAGCAACTCTCTTATTGTTTGATTCATTTGGGTGTTTTGCAAAATCTGGTTTTGGTAACTTTTGGGGATTCGTTTGGTGCTTGGTGGGGTTCTCTGAAATTGTGCCGTTCCACTTGTCTGTGTTATTTTTGGCTTATTCCCAGAATTGGTTTGTTGAATTTCACAGTTTTTTGCCCTTTTTTTACTATTTAATATTTTTTGACTACTGAGAGAATCAAGTTCTGTCTTGGTCTGTTTGTTTTGCAAGGGGGCATTTTCCCCTTCCGAAGTCTGTGGGAAGAACCCTGAGATAATTAGTATCGCTGCAAGCTTTATTGGGTTTTTGTGAGTTTGAATATTGGTTGTTTTGGGGTTATCTAGAAGGAACTGTGGTGGTGGCGGAGTGTTGTTTTGGGTTGGTAGGTTTTGTTGGGAGTGTTGAAACATAGGCTTGTATGGGAGAACATGAAGGGTGGGCACAGCCACCAAGTGGGCTATTGCCTAATGGTTTGTTGCCCAATGAAGCTGCCTCTGTGATACAGGTGCTTGACTCGGAGCGGTGGTTGAAAGCCGAGCAAAGGACTGCAGAGCTGATTGCCTGCATTCAGCCTAATCCACCCTCTGAGGAGCGCCGGAATGCGGTTGCTGACTATGTCCAACGGCTGATCATGAAGTGCTTCCCTTGCCAGGTTGGTGTATTGTGGTTTATCTGTTGCATAACAGCTTATGATTAGTTGGTCACCCATTGTTTTAGCTATGACTATGCTATGATATTTTAATTGTCAAAGGTTTATGTGATCATTGTTCTTATCATTATTGCATGATAGAAGTGCTTAATAGCAGTACCATGCTGTTGCAAGTCTTGAACGGAGTGGTACTAGGTCAGAAATCTCAATTTGTGGTTAGAAATCTTTGTGTTGTTTTGGTGTAGTGCGAGTATATTCTCCCACTTAGGGAATAGTTCTGCATCATGTCTTTTTAAAGTTTAATTTGGTGATTGATGGGTATTTTGTATCATGGTTTTCTTTGTTTCATCCAGAAGAGGATCAGTAATATTATTGATGTTAACATGAAGTTGTACTTACATGTTATTATGTAAATGATTGTTTACAATTACAGGTGTTCACCTTTGGGTCGGTGCCCCTCAAAACTTATTTGCCTGATGGAGATATTGACTTAACAGCATTCAGTAAGAATCAAAATCTGAAGGAGACATGGGCACATCAGGTTCGTGACATGCTGGAGAATGAGGAGAAGAATGAGAATGCAGAGTTTCATGTCAAGGAGGTTCAGTACATCCAGGCCGAAGTAGGTTCTCTAATATAGAAAATCTTCAGAATTGAACTTTTATTTTCACTCTGTGCTTTGATTAATCATATAGTTTGTTAATATTAGTTGCTTTCTCAATTTGGTTGAGAAATGTGTCATGCTTAAGTTTGGATTTTTGTTGGATTTATTTTCAATTTAAAGTCTTGTGCTACTCTGCATTCACATTCCAATGATAAAACCGTTGTGGTAACTTTCATATGTTTAATGATACCCCACTTACTCATACACACTACTAGAGCACTAGTTCACATGTGTGTGGGGGAATTTTTAAAGCTGTTGTGGGATTGTTGCAGAAGCTTAAGGTCTTACGACAGTAGGCCTGGTTATGGTACTATAATAACCATAAATACAAGGTTTAAGGCATATTAATAATGAATCCTTTCATATTATATCAGACTAAGGGGAATGTATGTTAACCATTGTCAAGTCATAGACCTTCTTTATGTGAAGATTGTTTCAAAAGCTGATGATCATGGATGATTGATTATATTATAACGAAGGGATAAATTTCTAGCTTGAGAAACACTTATTTTATACTATTAATTGCTGAATTAGTTTTTTATACTTTAGATTTATTGCGAAGTATGGTTGGGCATTTTTAAATACTTAGGAATTGAAAATGACAATGTACTAGCTATTTGTGTGTCTTACTGTTATAAATTTTGCTAATTGTCTGGCTTGCTTTGGATTTTTAAGAGAGATTTTTTGTTGTGCCCTTTATTTGCAGGTAAAAATTATAAAGTGTCTCGTTGAGAATATTGTAGTGGACATTTCATTTAACCAGCTTGGAGGTTTGTGTACCCTTTGTTTTCTTGAGGAGGTAATTTGGTTTATCTCATAAGCTTAACAATGTATCATTTGAAATTGTGACATCAGCACTATTTTTTTTTTTTTTTGGATTTACAAGAATGAGTTTGTTGTTGTAGGTCGATAATCTGATTAATCAAAATCATTTATTCAAGCGTAGTATTATCCTGATAAAAGCTTGGTGTTACTATGAGAGCCGTATACTTGGTGCCCACCATGGACTTATCTCAACTTATGCCTTAGAGACTTTGGTTCTTTACATTTTTCATGTTTTCAACAATTCTTTTGCTGGACCACTTGAGGTAACAGAAATTATATGGCTTTATTTTATTTTAGTGTTTTTGATGATTGATTTGACATGGTATTCTTTTTGCTTGTATAGGTGTTGTATCGATTTTTGGAATTCTTTAGTAAATTTGACTGGGATAATTTCTGTGTAAGTCTATGGGGTCCAGTACCTATTAATTCGCTCCCGGATGTGACAGGTAGTTGCATTCCAATTAAAGACCCTTTTGTCCATATATTGATTTAGGTTTGTTTTATGTATTGATTGTTTTTCTTATTCCTTAACATTATCCGTAGCTGAACCTCCTCGAAAAGATGGTGGAGATTTACTGCTCAGCAAGTTATTTCTAGATGCCTGTAGCTCAGTTTATGCTGTTTTCCCTGGTGGCCAAGAAAATCAGGGGCAACCATTTGTTTCCAAGCATTTCAATGTTATTGATCCTTTGCGTGTCAACAATAACCTTGGTCGTAGTGTCAGCAAAGGTGTGTTGGTTTTTAGAAATTTGGATTTGGGTCATTTCATACATCTGTGTCTATTTATCTGATTATAATTTTGGCCAAGTTCATTTTGAATGGATATGTCCCTGCTGCTAGTTTTTAATGCAACAATATATATGAACTTTGTGAATTTGGAAGAATTAATACATGGAATAGTGGAGTTGGAGTGTGGTTACTGTCTATGGATAAACATGAATGTCTTTCCTGATGTCTTGCAGACTCCTTACCTTTTTCTTGTTTTTCTATGTGTATTTTTATGCAATGGATGTATAATGAAAAATGCATAAAACTCAAGCAGATGTGTTTATACATGTCTTGTCCTTTTTGCAATGACCAACATTTTTCCCTACATGTCCATGGTGGTTTCCTTCTATATTCCTTGGAGTTATTCTTATGGTTTCTTTATACCTATATATGGTAAACAGAAATGTGGGCATACTATAGACGATTGGTGCTGTATTTGCTTGTTGCTTCCAATACTTTTGGATTTTAGAATTGAAAAAAATAAACCTTCATTGTGTTTATCTAATTGTAACCAACAATGAGAGTATGGCAAATTTTATGCATCCTGGCCCCGCTGTAGTAAAATGTGCATTGTATTTGTTTGCTTTTAGTTCAACTTAAATATTTGTTATCTGTTTGTCTTTTTGCTAATTTTGCATGTACGGTACACGTGAACCAGGTAATTTCTTTAGGATACGCAGTGCCTTTGCATTTGGGGCAAAAAGGCTAGCTAGATTACTTGATTGCCCAGAGGAGGAATTATTTTCTGAGGTGAATCAGTTCTTTTTGAACACTTGGGACAGACATGGAAGTGGGGAAAGGCCTGATGTTCCAAGCATTGACTTGCAGCGTTTGAGTTTATCCAGTCATGATCAATTACAGAGGTCTGACAATCTCCGGAACAACAACCATAAAATTGATAATGCCTCCAATCATGAATCCACTGAAGGGGAACATGTTTCACAAAGCGTTCTATCTCAGTATAGTAATTTATTATCTGGAAAGACATCTGGAAGTGTTGTTTCTACAGTGTCACATACTCAGAATCAAAAGACTCTTGGAAGCCAAAATAATTCAAGGACCTTTGATCATGTTAGGAGGGAAACTAATTCTAATCAAGGTGCTCATTTTGATAAAGGTCAGAGAAATGTTAAAGCTGATAACCTAGTGAGTGATGTTCAGGGAAGGTTTCTGTTTGCTAGGACACGTTCTAGCCCTGAGCTGACAGACTCATATGGTGATGTTCCAATCCAAGTAAGACATACAAAAGCAACAGAAGGTAGTAAAGGCCAGAGTTCCTTTGTGAAGTTGGAGAATAGTCGAAGGAAGAATGTTGAACCTGATGTAGCAATAAGAAAGGACGAGTCATCTGTAAGGCACATCTCATCTCACAGAGTTCTTGAAAATTCTGCTGATTCAAACAGTAATCACGAGGAGTCAAGCTCAGGTGTCATAGGTGAAGAGTTTGCATCTGTTTCAGGTGCAGGTGGAATGCAGATGATGCATCAAGAGGAGCAGGACCTTTTGAATATGATGGCATCTCCCACAGCTCAGGGTTTCAGTGGTCAGAATCATGTTCCAATGAATATTGCACCTGGTCATCTACCATTTCCCTTTCCACCTTCCATTCTTGCATCAATGGGATATGCTCAGAGAAACACGGGTAGCATTCCCTTTATTGAGGCTCCTTGGGGTGCAAATATGCAATTTCCTCAAGGTTTCATCCCGCCATTGACTCCATATTTCCCTGGCATGGGAATGACCTCAAATCCTCAAGATTTACTTGAAACTAACCATGAGAATTTCAATTCAGTCGAGGCAAATATAACAGAAGCTGATAATGATTATTGGCATGAACAGGAAAGGGGTTCTGCAAGTGAGGCTGAAGTTGATAATGGAAATCTTGAAATGCCCCCAGAGGATAGACAACAGTCTACTTCAGGTAGTTACCACTCTGCCCCACTGTCTCGGGTAGGCAGCTACAACAGTAACAGTTCTGCAGGAGTTCAGCAGAAGTTTACTAAAGAAAACCAAGGTTCAACCAGAGAAGAGCATATTGACAATTTTCATTTTCAAGATGGCCGAAGAAATGAGGTTTATTTTGATGATAGAACTGCAATTTCAGAGTTATCCAGTGCACCTCCTTCGAGCTCCTTCAGGAGTAGGACCCCTTCTGAAAGCTCTTGGGATGGATCATCAGTCAAATCCTCAAAATCAACAAGGGAAAGAAGGGGGAGGAAAAATACTCCCTCGATGCCTTCTCAAAATCCTGTTTATGTGAAGGGTAAGAATGTTTCCGAAATTTCATCTAATCGAGTTGATGATGAAAACAGAGAATGGACTCCTTTGTCCACGGTGGCATCTGATATGCCAGAAAGAAGCAATTGGCCCACATCTGGTACTTCCATACATGTTTCAAGGAATCAAATATCTAGTTTTGAAACTGCTCAGACTAGTGGACCAGATTCTCCATTACCTATAGCTCCAGTGCTTATAGGTCCTGGTTCTCGCCAAAGAGCAGTTGATAATTCGGGGGTTCTTCCGTTTACATTCTATCCTACAGGGCCACCTGTTCCCTTTGTAACGATGCTTCCTTTATATAATTTTCCAACCGAGTCTTCTGACACTTCAACAAGCAACTTCAATGTGGAAGAAGGGGCAGATAACAGTGATTCAATTCAAAATTTTGATTCATCTGAGGGATATGAACACCCTGAGGTGTCAAGCCCTTCCAACTCTATGGCAAGGGTGGCTATCGAGTCATCAGAGCACAAGCCTGACATTCTTAATAGTGACTTTGTTAGCCACTGGCAAAATTTGCAGTATGGCCGATTTTGTCAAAACACGCGTCATCCGCCTTCAATGATCTATCCTTCACCTGTTATGGTCCCTCCTGTTTATTTGCAGGGTCGATATCCTTGGGATGGTCCTGGAAGACCAATTTCTGGTAACATGAATATTTTTAGTCAGCTTATGAGCTATGGGCCACGTCTGGTTCCTGTTGCTCCTCTCCAGTCAGTTTCTAATAGACCTGCCAATATTTACCAACGTTATGTAGATGATATGCCTCGGTATAGAAGTGGGACTGGAACCTACCTGCCAAATCCGGTATGATAAATTCTAAGGAGCTTGGTACTTTTCCTGCAGTTTTGTTTCTTCATATACCAAACTAATTAGAGTTTCCATTTCAAAATCTATTTTCTTTATACTATTATACCTTCCCTTTCAATTTATTTCAGAAGGTGTCTGGTCGCGATCGGCATTCCTCAACTTCCAGAAGGGGAAATTACAGTTATGATAGAAATGACCATCATGGTGATAGAGAAGGGAACTGGAACACTAACTCAAAATTGCGAGGAACTGGACGTGGCCATAGTCGCAACCAAATGGAGAAGTCGAACTCAAAGCCTGAGCGGTTGTCTACCGGTGAGAGCCGTGCGGAGAGACCGTGGGGTTCACATAGACATGACACCTTCATTCCTCACCAGAATGGTCCAGTCCGCTCAAATTCCTCGCAGAGTAATTCTTCCAATGTAACTTATGGAATGTATCCTATACCAGCCATGAACCCAAGTGGAGTCTCATCAAATGGTCCAATGCAATCTGTTGTAATGTTTTATCCTTTTGATCATAATTCTGGATACGGTTCACCCGCGGAGCAACTTGAGTTTGGGACTTTGGGACCAATGGGGTTCTCAGGTGTCAATGAGCTGTCACAGGCAAATGAGGGAAGTCAATCTAGTGGAGCACATGAGGAGCAAAGGTTTCGTGGTGGTCACACCCAACGCTCTTCACCAGATCAACCCTCCTCACCTCATGTCTCAAGGTAGTTGTTCCTAATCTACCTCTTATAATTTTCCCTTGATTCTTGAAGCAAACAACTTATTTAGTCCACTTTAACAATAATTACCTTAAAATTAATCCATAACATGATTTTTTGTTAGAGTTGACAGTGTAAAAACCAATTTACATTGACATAATTGTTGTTAAACTCAACAAAATTACCATGTGACAATTTCTAGTTGGTTGACGGTGTAAAAATCCTTTTCACAGTTGGTTCATAGATTTTAAACTCATAATTATTCACTTGGATTATTTCATTATGTCTTAGCTTTATGGTTTTCAACAGGGCCCCCTGATTCTACTGTCAGATCGGTGGCCAGGAGTTAAAAGTTGAAAGAGGAGGATTTTCCTCCTTTTTTTGTAGCAGGACCCGGCAGGGCATGTGACTGGGGAGTACAGTGTCCATTTCATGGCATTACTGTTCTTAAAAGGAAAATATCTTGGTCCCTTGCTTGTGGCCAGACTCTTGCATGTACACTTATAGGTGATTAACCTATTTTGGTTAAGTTTGTCCATCCAAGATCATGTTTGGAGGATGAAACCATGGTGACAGAGAGGATGCAGTACTCCTCCCAGTCTAGCGAAAGGAAAAGAGGGATGGATTAGAATTTTATTTGAAAGTTTAGACACATTTGTAACCCAACAAAACTTAGAAAACTGTCCTAGGTTCAGAATTTTAGAAATTTTACCATGTTACAGGATTGTCAGATTCTCTTTTTATACAATGAATGTAATTGGGTTCTTGTTTTAGAACATGCAGAAGATCTATGCTGAACTTTTGAACATTGTTATAGCTTACTTACTAGCAATAAAATTGTGATAGGAGATATTAGATGACATTTGCGTTTGTCTTCCCCAAATCGTCAACAAAGGCATAAAAGATTATGGTCTTTTTAAGAATTCAAGGGAATCCATTGCAACTAATTAAAAAAGTATGTACCAGTTAAGACAGATTTTCAAAATTGTTTGTTAAACAGCAATAATGTTGAAGTTTGGGTATCTTTTGCCTATTTACGCACGTTAATTGAAAATAAGTAATTTTCATATTATATATTTGAGACAAGTTTTGGAAGTTATTACAGGGCTTGATTTTTATGTGTCATGAAAAAAGTTTTCTATTGTAACAAATTATGATAAATATAAATTTTCAATAGTTATTGTAAAAGTTGATGATGATAAATTGCCCTCTTTCTATATATTATTTAATCAGGTAATACTTGTGGTTTTCTCAATTAATTGTTATTGTCCACCTCTGTGAGTGTTTTTAATTGATGTTTAATTGTTTTAATCGACATTAGTTATGATAAGATTTGGTTTTCTCAATTAATTGTTATTGCCCACTTCTTTGAATGTTTTTAATTGATGTTTAATTGTTTTAATCGACATTAGTTATGATAAGATTTTTGTAAATTATCGTCTAAGTTTTTCAATATTTAGAAAAAAAAGAAAAAAAGATATCTTACATGTATTTGTAAAGTCATACATGCTATAAGTTTTGAAACGGACCGTGATAATTTGACATCTAACAAATTTTTAAATCACTTTATAATTATCATTTTATTATTTATTCTTTCTTTTTTTATAAATACAAAATACAAATTTTATTTTACAATTACTTTATAATTATTATTTTATTATTTATTCTTTTTTTTTTAATAAATACAAAATACAAATTTTATTTTTATAATAAATATAATACCTTTTGAAATCAATTATAACTATAGGACTTTGATATGTTTGACATCATTACGGGTCATTATATCTAAATGATTATCACACGTGATGGTGAGTTAGAAAAAAATGGTGATTTTAATTCAGAAGTTCAACATAGAAATGGTTGGAAATTTGAAATTGAAATTGGTTAGGGTTTCTATTTTCATTCATATTTAAGTCTATATAGCGTGTCGTCTCCCTCTCGCTGCAACAAATAGTTTACTCTAAGTGTGTGTCGTCTTCGTCTCTATTTGCTATGCGGTCTCCCTCTGCATTCGTGACGTCTCCCATCATTTTTGTGTGCGATTTGTCAATGTCAAAGTAACCGGTATCCCTAACTCCTTCTTTCCCCAAACCACTGGAGGTCGTCCACTAATCTTTTTTCCACCACAAACGTTTTCCTTTAACACGTACAAAAGAACTTCTACAAATGTCCCAGCTTTGAGACTTCTTAGCAAACCCTTCACTTTCACGTTTTTGCTCACACTTTGCTTTGAAATACACTGTGCCAAGCAAGCATTTGAGTATGCAAATGTTTCTAATTTGTGAGAAAATACTAATTGTGCCTTTGTTCACGTAACACTGGGTATCATGTCAGTTGAGATATGGTTGTATAATAAACGCGGTTGTCAAAGTGAAATTTTTCATAATTATATATGATTTTTTTTTTTATAAATTTTGGGTATGTAAAAAAATTACTCCCTTTTGACAATCGAGACATGACACTTTCATTTCGTGGCAGGTCTTCGTTACATGACAAATGGTAAAATTGTATTTTCCTATTATGTACACTAGAATTTTACCTTTTTCACCCATCACAACATTAAACCTTAAGAATTAGACTTTTATCATTTTCAACTAAGACAAACTAAGGTATGTTCACACTCGAACCCAAACAATTAAGAAAATAGAGAACAAGCAAAGAAACTCCTTACCACAATCAGAGAACAATTAAGAAAACCCCTTACCACAATTAGAAAACAATTAAGAAAAAATTTCAAAGCCACGTCACTACCCAAAACGAAAACCGCCCACAAACCATTTCATCTCATCACAAATCAAAATATACCACTGCTTCACTGAAGAATTGCCATCAAATGATCAACTAACGCTATGAAAACACAACTCTAGAATTCGTCTTCAAAGCACCACCACCACCACACTCACAATATATATTCTATTGTCAAAATATCATAATAAAAATTTGACTTTTAGAAATGAATCTTTCATTTCC
>Ga0099825_1007682_pt1 | contig 13047 bp, 4 predicted proteins | sample SiratroredBW_FD_76838 | JGI IMG/M metagenome (GOLD analysis project Ga0099825, IMG submission 76838) | Root nodule microbial communities of legume samples collected from California, USA - Siratro red BW | ecosystem: Host-associated > Plants > Roots > Nodule | place: USA: California | collected... | reverse complement strand
TTTTTATTTATATATTTTTTGTTTTATGTGTTTTTTTTTTTATTATTCTTTATATAAAATATATATTTATTTTGTTTTTTTTTTTCTTATTTATATATATATATATATATATATATATATATATATATATATATCATTTCTTAATTATTGTCTTTTTTTTATTGATTGATAAATTTTCTTCTTCTCATAATTTTTATACTTTTTTATAAACCCAATATTAATTATTAAATATAAATTATTTTAATAATTATTTATAGTAAACATTTAAATTTGATAAAATTATAATTTAAATGTTTGGTTTCAGAGATTTAAATGAATAGATATTAATCAAGAAAAAATAATTTTGTGTTATTCTTTTGATTATGATAAAACTTGTTTACCCGAATCAACTATTACAAAATTACTTTAAATCTTTCTAATATAAAATAAAATGAAATATATTGATAAAATAGAAAAAATCTTATATATATATATATATATATATATATATATTAATATATATTAATATATGTATTATTTCTTTTAATATTATGTTATATTTATTCATACTTTCTTATCTCTGTGCATAATAAAAATTCAAACATAAACTTAAATAAATGAAAGTATCAAGTATTTCAAATCTATTCACAGCAATTCTAAGACCCCACAAAATTAATGTTTCTATTAAGGCGACTAAAGTATTAACAACATGCATATCTTACAGTACTCCATAGTTAACATGCATCAAGATTATATAATAATGCTAAACTGAAATTTCAAAATATATTTACAATATTAGATACAAGTTTTTCAAAATATAACATTAGTCCTAACGACATCCTTCAACTTTGATGATCTCCCAATGATCCATCTGCAGCACCATATGCTCCTGTGTCGAGACACGATCATCACAAACAGAAAAATCAAACACAACACAACCAAAAGCAAAGGGTAAGCTAACCAAATTTCAACAAATAAAAAATATTCAATTTCATGTATCATCACAATATAAGAATCTAACACACTACAAACATGACTCTACTTCCGGAAGACTCGTGCATTGAATAGACCCCGAGATATGCACCTGTCATCCCCAAACCATGAATCCACACACAAAATGAATCATCAATCATGTAAGGGTTAGTCCCCCTGAGACTTTTCTGACCAGCTATATTTCAAGTTGTACTCACCCAGTTCAGACCTCCTTCGACTCTCACCACCTAGTAGTGATCATCTATTTGATTTCTATTACTAGTAGAGTTAGGATATCAATCGTTATTGATCAGATCCTTAGACAATGCACTTCCTAATTAACTAAGACACGGGTGTTTCTTTCCTAAAAATACTATGCCTAGGCTTTGACCAACTTTATCAAAATATAGATCTCTACTCATTCATTCATTCACTTTTAAATCTCAATCTCCACTTCAGTCTCAATATTTAAAGAAGTCACTGAACCATCAGTATAATTAATTTTAAATTATCAATTAATCTATTTTATTAAATACATACATTGCATTCCAAAAGAGTTAAATAATCAAAATCAAAAAGCCAAAAAAAAAAAAGTTTAGCTTGAGCTAGACCAATTTCGCTCGAGCGAAAATAGCCCTCGCCTGAGGGAAAAAAATTTATCGCTTGGGCGAAAATAGTCCAGAGAGCAGGGTCTTTTTTCGCTTTAGCAGAAAATACTCTCGCTTGAGCGAAAGATTTCTCGCCTAGGCTAAAACACTCCAAAGAGCACACTTACTCTAGGGGCTTTCTCGTCTGGGCAACTGTACCCTCGCTTGAGCGAAACTACTTTCTCGCCTAGGCAAATTATATAGAAAACATCAGTTATCGGACAATTTATGCAGTTTTTACTACCACGAAGCTACTACACATGTTTCAGATGACTAACTTAACTAGAAATTCAACTTGCATTCCATCAATTACCACATACTCATCATACATATCAGAATGAATAAATAATCAAGAACTCAACTTAAGTTTCAATCCAGAAAATAAATCATCACAGATGCATTTTCACATACATATTATAAATGAAACCCTAAATCACAAATAGACTGAAATCAGGTAACATGCAAGTTAGCTTCTGTTACCTGAATTGCAGTAGAAGTTCACTCCAATAGCCCCAAAACTTAAAATCTTCAAGAACTCGAATCTGTACCAAAAGACCTATGATCAATGATTAGACTAAAACACTAGGGAACTGAGCTCACAAAGGCACTATCTGATAACTGAGAGGCCACATGCAAGCTCATAGGGTAGAGGAAAACGAAAATCTAAAAATAGAGGGAAGAGGGCAGAAAACGAACTTACTCTAACGGAGATTCTGATCGGGTAGACTTACTCTATTCTCCATCACGAGTCCAACGGTGAGCTCCGCTGGAGAAACTGATGAGGTACGGAATCAGAGACTTAGAGAGAAGTTAGAGGAAAAAGAGAGTAAGGGTTTTAGAGAGATGATGACTTGAGTAAAAATGAGACTTGACTACTTATTTTTTTTATAAATACGTGTTTTCAGTTTAATAATATAATAATCAAGTGCTCATTCCACTTCTATCATTTCTAGTAAGAGAACAAATTTTCTAGGTTGTTACATCAATTATTCCCCTTACTAGGTGAAATATAAACATTAAAGTCCCATCACTTTGAAAGAACGGTCACTTTTTATTTGATGATTATTCTAATTGTGTGGGGTTTGATCTATCAATGTTAGAATTTGCAATTTCAACTCTCACAAATATTATATTTTTATAGTGAGTATTTTGGGGTGTTACTAGTGAAGTTCATGATATTAATTACATAATACATAAAATTAATGCATATATTAATATAGTACACAAATAATTAAATACACAATTTATTGTTGTTTATGTTACATTAATATATTAATTTTGTGAATTAAAGTTTTATTATATTAATTATATAATAAATTAAATTAATGGATATATTAATATATTACACAAATAATTAAAAACATAAATTATGATTGTTTATGTTACATTAATATATTTAATGATATCACATAAATAATAAATGAATATATTAATATATTAATAAATGAAATTATTTAATAATTAAATACACGCATTAATTAATTTTCTTATCTTGAATATATTTAAATAACTTATTCAAAAAGAAAGTTTTTAAAAAAATAATTAATATTAATCTTTTTTTCATTACCTATTCATCTTTTCGTTTTGCATCTATATAAAGTGAATATTGATAGTTTTCTCAACCAAGTTATTGAAATTTCACTAACAAAAAAGTAATATTTCTCTGAATATTTAGAGTTTTGGCAAATGGCCAGCAACATGGGCAATGATGAAGAAGAAGAAAACACAAGACATATGTGTTCTCTTAAGAGTGACGAGACTGATTTCAAAATCAAATTAAGGAAGTACCAAAGGTAAGTTTTGAATAATTAGATTCATATATTTTGATAATTCTTACATATATTTGGTTTTTTTCATTTTTTTATTAGTTTATATTTAGTTATTAAACTAAAAAAAAACCATTTCATTTACAGGAAAACAAAACCCAGTTTAGCTACAGTGACACTTTTTTTTTGTCTTTGTGAGTGTACAGACTCATTCTCAGGATTTTGGGATGTTGGTCTTCCTCTTCCCTAAGTAAGCGAACCCTTCTAAATTTCTTGGAAGACTTCTTCTCATGAAGATCATGAATAAGCAACACCACCAAGTTCTTCGTCTTCTTTATCATCTACATATTCTTTGCTAAGCATCAATCTCTTATCCAGATGAATATTCAATCCAAACCTTGGAATGTTACTATGTACTTCTATTAGATATTATGGGTTTAGGGTATTCTTCCGAAGTCATGCTATGTTTTACATTTTTAGATGAAATAATGTTATTTTCGATTATTTTGTTTATTTAAAACAAACAATCTCAGCTTTAGTTATGAGAACATAGCTTATAAGAGGAAGAAAACAAACAAATAATCTCGGTTTTGGCTATTTGGGCATAGCTTATAAGAGGAAGAAAACAAGACTTTAGGACTTTCAAGTTTTTGAGGAAAGACTAAGGTGGAAGGAATATATTGGAGCTTGTGGTCAAAGTGATATTTACAATAGCAACATTATAAAATGATGAGAATAAAGGTGCAGAATTGGAACAAGTAAAACACTAATTGCTCTCTCTATTTCGAAGCCACTATCAAAGTACGATCGGAGATGGTATATGAAGAAAAACCTGTATGTTGGAGGCTTGGTTGAGATATAATCATAAATTTCTTTATAGTAGATTTTCTCATAAATCTTCTTTTGTAATGTCTTTTGTAAGTAATCATACAGAGGTATGAAACTGTGTAGGTGTCTTTAATAAATGTTTTGTTTGTTTTATCTATCTAATATACTCAGTTTTTTTTATTTTTTATTTTTTTTTTACAATTGAAACATTTTTTTCATGTTTTTTATTAATTTATTTATTTTTACTGATAAATAAAATCTCTAACTTTATAACACCTTGTAGCCTTTTATTAACTTCTTAAGTTCACATCTTATTATTATCTTCTTATCATATTTTTTTTATTAGCCATAAAAAATAAATTAAATGGAAATAGTTAAAAGGTGTTCAAACCCTTTATAAAATAAAGAGCCCAAACATATAAGTTATGGTCCATCTTAAACACATAAAATATGAATTACATTCTTGATCTACCTTCTATTTTAAATTTTTATACAGTTGGAAGGGTGAAATTAAACAGAAACAAAATTCAACTTCAGCTACTTGCAATTGAATGAAACAGTGCAATTGTCTTATAACAGAGTATGCAATTTCAGACTTTAGCAGAAAAGAAAAATGAATTTGCAATATAGTAACAGGCTACTATATCATATAAGAGAAGTAAACATCTTTATTGCTCTTGGATCTCGATCTGAATCACCAATTGCAGCAGTCACCTGGACATTATACCAGGAACTTATCAGGGAAAAGAATATGACAATATAGAGGGAAGGAAATGTGAGGTATAACCCAAAAGATTATCACACACAGAGAGATAAGGAATTCATCAAAATATTGTTACCAAATGAAATCCTCCCTCCACCTATTCATAGCTGGCTTCCTTGCACTTCTCCTGATACTGCTAATTTCCTAATCCTCTATCATGTGGAATTTTTTCCTAACTGATTTTGTTTTCCCATTATTTCCAAAATTGGGCCTCCTATCCGTTTTATTCTTTACAACAGTCAGCACAAAAAATAAAAAGAAAAAACCTCAAAAAATTCAACTGAAGCCTCGTGTGCCTTGACACACTCCAACTATTTGAAATTTACATTTAAAAGTTTCTCATAGTGTTTGTTGGGTTTCATAGTGTTTGTTTTGGTCTTCCTACTTATGCCCACTTATGCCCACTTGTAAGTTGTAAGTGTTGTTTTGGATGTTGTGGTTCTGGTTATCGTGATGTTTGTAGATTTTTCTGAATGCGGTTAAGTTTATTTTTCCTTTGTATTAAGGTTGGAGCAACCTTTAAGTGTTCTCATTAATTTATTTATTCATCACTATTAAAAAAACATTTAAAAGCTTCTCCAAATAGTATTTGAAAACATATCAAAGTAACTTTATTGATAGGTATTAAACAAACTAGAAAAATACATTCAGCTTCGATCAAACCCAACCACATTTGCCATTTTGCAAGTTACTATTTAGAAGAAACCAATTCATACTCCCTACACAATTTGTCAACTTCATTACCTTCTGTTTGCAAAATCATAAAAATAAAAACTATCTAAACATTAATTAAGGCTGATACATATTAGAACATACATATAAGATTTGACCAAAATATCAACATTAATATATAACATTAAATCTTCTTTTCATATAAATATTGATATATAAAACCTTTTTATATTATTGCCATGATTGTCACATTCTAATAAAATTCACCACTTTTTATGAAGTTTCAATATATTGTTCATTTTAATCTTTTTTTTAATGTAAAATTTTCATGTCATCTTAAAAATAATAAATTGTGAATAAATTCATTAAAAAAATATGATACAATCTTTAATTTAAAATCTTAAAATAATAATTTTGTGATGGGTCATTCTATTTATATATCTTTTATTTTACTCATCTATCCAATGTTTCATCTTATTTGAATTCTTAACCCAAATCATTCATTTCGGATAGAATAACCTACAAATGTTAAGTGTTGAATTATTACACTTCTTACTCATAGAAGAATTATTTATTTTTGAAAATAATAAATTTTTAGTTATCTATATAATATATAGCATATTGATTTTCATATAGAAGAATTTACTTGCGTACATGAATCTATATATAATTTTTCGGTCTTAGTTTGAATGATAAGCAGGGAAAATATGGGATTTATTAAGAAATAATAATATATTTGGTTAATATGAATGGTAGAAAATATAAAGAGATTGATTATTTACAAATGAATATTTCATTTTAAATGCAAAGTTATCTTCAGAATTTTTGTAAGTTACGCATAGATTTACTATAGGTTATATAAATCCGTAAGCAAATTTTAGAATCTATGAATGTTTTATTTGCAATTTTTTTTATAAGTAATTCGTAGAAAACTATGTTTTTCTTGTAGTTCTTTTAAATTACTTACATATAATAATATTTTATCTTTTTTCTTGTAATGTTTCTATTTCCCTCATTTGTGAAACAAGACTTTATATCATCGCGCATGTATATCAAAATTTCACAAAAACTGAAGACTTGATATTATGCGTTAATAAAATTAAAGATTTAATATAAAAATTAAAATAAGACTCATTCGAAAAGTTAATATAAATCAACAACTATAATAAAGCAGAATGAATAAAATATTTTCTATCTACTCTCAAGAAAATAAACTATTACCTAAACATGCGTAATTGATATTTTCTGTTAAATCCTTTTTAACATTATTACTAAACAAACTTATAACTTATTTTAATTTATACCAATTGTAACTAAGTCATTATATTTTTTTTATATTCAATGAAATACTTATATGGTTTGGTTTTTACGAATAAGATTTTTTAATTCTCCTAATAAGCTTAGATATACTTTTATGTTTTGTTTTTTTACGAATAAGATCTTTCTGGCATTCCAAGTAAACTTAGATTCTATTTTAATGTATACCTATGTTACATGAAGACATTTTTTTCCATCTTAAATACAATTTTTTTTATAAACAATAAAAAATATATTAAAATGAAAGTATTAATGAAGTATTTCAACTCTTGTAAAAAAATAAAAACATGTGATTCATATGTTTTATATGAGGAGTTGTAACCGAGTCTTGCGTTATCCTGTCCCTATATAATACTTTTATGATGGAATGTGAATTTAGATGGTGGAGGGATCCTAAAAGTATTAATGGAAATAGTGAGGGAGAAAAGTGGTTTAACAAGAATTTTAGATGGAATGTTGGAAAAGGCAACAAAAATGCACTTAAGGAAGTTTATCCTAGAATTTATGCAAATTCAATTCACAAAAGTCTTAAAATAGAAGAGTGTGGTGAATGGCAAGGACAAATATGGATATAGAATATTTGCTGGAGAAGGGCATGGTTTGAGTGGGAAAATGAATTGGTTGATAATTTCTTGGCTATCAGTCTAGAGGAGTGTAGTAAATAAGGATATAAAAGATAAGTGAATTTGGAAAGGTAAATCAGAAAACATTTATACTCTTAAGGATACTTATAAGAAAATTTCGGATGGGATTGAAAGAGGTTTTGAGGAGAATTTCAAGTGTTTACGAGAAATGAAGGCACAACAAATTTCATTGTTGTGAACTTGGAGACTCTTTCATAACAAGCTTCCAACTACAAATACGCTAGTTGGTTTACGAATCCCAAATGTGAGTTCGTTTTGTGTGTTATGCAATATTTGTGATGAGAGTGCTTGTCATTTGTTTTTTTACCTGTAAGATCACTCGTAGATTGTGGTATTTTTGTGTGATAATTTGTTTGGCGTGTAATTTGTGCACCACTATTTGGTAAGGAAACATTTTCTAGGATACCAGCTGGGTAGAGCGAATAGGATTGACAAATCTGCGTGTAGAACTGTTTGGGTGAACATTATATGGCACATTTGGAAACATAGAAGCAAAATCATCTTTAAAAATATGTTGTGTGACATTCAGGAGGTATTTGTTGCTATACAAGTTAAATTATAGGCAATGGTAAAGCCTAAATATAGGAATGTCATGTTTACTTACTTTGATTGGTGTTTAGATCCATTACCATGTATATCTATGCTTGTGTGATGCCTGGTGGACTTGTATAGGAATTGTTTTTACATGTGCAGGGATTGCTTTGACAGAGAAGATTGATTAAAAGCATTTTGCATGGACTCTTGGAATAATCGTCTTTATTTTGACTGTATTACAACCACTAACTTATGTATATTCTTTAATGTTGTATCCCCTGTTATTTTTGGATATTTTGAGTTTGTATAAGGGTTTAGTGTGGGTGATGATTTTTTGTTGTAAGAGTTGGTTTGTGCACCTCTACACGAGTAGTTATTATATCATTTTTTTGGTATAGATTGATCAATTTTGTTTTTTGGTTTTCGTTTGTAAATAGGTTGGGTTAATCTTATTACCTCTACTTAATTATATTTTTTATTGCTGGTAGAAAAAAATATAATACTTTCATAATATTCTCAAACCAAAATCAAGCCAAACATAGGAGTAACTATTAAAAACAATGGTTCAATGTTAGCCTAAAAGGCAGATTAAGAGATTTTAATTTTCTTTGTACTTCACACTTTCAATTAGGTATCTTCACCATAAGTTAGCTTTCAATGTTTTCTTTGTATAAAAATTGATCCTCTCTTGGTATCATGACAATACAACTTGTTGAATAAGAGATGTGTCCAACTGATTATAATTGATATTTTTATATCTAGATCTCCAATCCAAAATGTCACAGACATCTCAAATTAGTAAAAAAGATGGTGTAAGGATTTAATTTTTTCTTAATTTAAAATTTAAAAAAACATAGCGGAAGGTGATATATGTATAAAAATATGACAGTGAAGAGAAGTTCAAATATTGTGAGTTTCTAATTTACTATGCGTAACATTTTAAGTTAAAACAATTAAAGGAGTTAATTTAGGAATATAATTCGTTGAACGTCCATTAAAATAATTTTAATTAGCAAAGAAAATCAATAAAGATGAATTAGTTTGCACACCAAATTTTTCATAACATTAGTTAGAGTTTTACAAGATATTTATTTACAACAAAATAAATTTAATAAACTATACATTCTTCATATTTACATTTCACTCATTTACTCAATATATATTTTGCATAAAGGTTACATAATTTGTATAGAACCATCCCTAATATGAATTACACATTACTAATATTGTTCTTCATTATACAATTGGTGCAAACAAATTAATCAGAAAATTATTATGTATAGCAAACTAAGTGAACATGAAAATAGTATGGGCGACCCCCTTAAGGTTACCGTGTCAACAGCTTGAGAGAAAACTTAACCATTATACAAAAATAACTTTTCTGTCATTTTACGATTATTATTATACTTATTATTACAATTACAATTTCTATTATTTTCATAACTTCTATCTGGTGTGTTGTAATGGAGTAAATGATGTTTGGAAGGGAATGTGGGTGACATTAGTGTAGAAAATTTGGAAGCTTAGGAACAAAGTGGTGTTTAAGAATGGTGTTGTTGATGACATAGAAATTTTTTCCTTAGCACAATTGAGATGTTAGACATGGGTCAAATACTGTAGGAAAAGAGTGAATTTTTCATTCTCAGATTGTAATTTATGTCCTGCATGCTAAATTTAGGATGACTAGGTTGTAATTATTCCACTTAAGTGGTGCTAAGTGAGCTTAGGGGGGTTGGGTAGTACTGTTAGTAGGTAAGGACTATCGATTCTTGAATACTTGTGATGCGGGTGAAGGTGACACATTTTGGTGCTTTACATGTTTGCAGTATGCAACAACTATTTGATTCTTACTAGTGTGTGGATCTTGCACGATCTAAGGTGGCATCCACAGAAGACATTTTCTAATCAAAGACGTATTATGGTATTATCTCGCCAGTGTTATCTCATCAGTGTTACTCATAATATATACAAATGTTCCTTTAAAACCTTTTTCCTAATTTAGGTACCATATGTATCACTAACCAATCTTTGAGAGTGCCAACATTTGACAGAAATTCTTATAGGATTTTCTTTTGATATATATATATATACTTCAAATAAAATTCAAAAACTTCTTATTTAATGTATCTTTGTACAATAGAAACTTCTGGACAACATTGATTCTTCACATATCTTTTTAAAATTTTCACATATCGCTCAACTGAATAAATCTATCTTAGATAAATCGGCCCACAATTTTTTTTTCTTACAAGATGAAACAAATAAATGAACCACGAATATATATATAAAAAAAAAATATGAAGATGAAAACATCTCCCATTGACACAAAATAAAATAATCTCTTCTTCGAGTTCATTTAACTTTTTGTGGATTGAAAACGAACACAATCTAATTATAATATATCTCACATTCTAAGATTCGAAAAATAGCCATCACTATAATTACTACATTAAGATGTGATAATCATAAAACTTTAAAACTTTAAGTAAATTAATTTTAGATCCTTCATAAATATTAGACTCTTATCTACCTCTTGAATGAAAAGTGGACGTTGATAAGGTTCAAATTATGAACAAAGAAAATGTAAGATCAATGAAACAAGAACACAAAACCAATAAGTCAAAAAGATTATACAAGAAGTAGAAACAAAACTAACTAGCTAAATTTCGTTTTTATTGAAGATTAATCCGTATAATTCTCTTGTAAGCATTTTAATAAGTGAAATTTACTCGAATTTCCTTGGATGGATTTGGATAGCTCTTGATCAAGGAATTTAAGACTTAGAACTCAAAGAACACCGCACAACCAGAGGTAAGTATAGCTTAGTTAGAGGTAAACACGTTTTGTACTATTAGACCCCTTTCTCTAATTTTTATGTTATTTCATCGACGACAAACATAATAGGACCTTTTAAACCTTTTAAACCCTAAAGTTGTATTATAAGAATACTTTTTTTTTTCTTCTATCGTCGTTATGCTTCTTTGTCTCGTTCTCACTCTTGCTTTTTACACAAGTTTTTACAATGCTATTGTTGTTCAATACTCTTAATTTTAACATGTTATGGCTGGGAGGATTTGTTTGATCAAGTATGTTATTAGTGTTTTGCCTTTGTTTTATTTATCATTTTTCAAGGCTCTAAGTTGGTGTATAAGGTCATAAAATCGGTTCAAATTAGATTCTTATGGGGCCGGGGTACTGAGGGGAGAAAAATTCCTTGGGTGGATTGGGACAAAGTGTGCTTACCTATTGAGATGGGAGGTTTGGGAGTGAGAGATATCTTTATTTTTAATTCTGTCCTTATTGCAAAGTGGAAATGGAGGTTGGGTTCAGAGTATGCAGGAGGTTGAAAAAAAGTAATTGAATCCAGATATGGCGACTAGAGAAATATGAAAAACTCCATGGTAGATAGAAGAAGTTCGAATTGGTGGAATGATTTAGGAATAATCTGTAAAGTGAATAAAGAATCCAACTGGTTTGATCAGAGGATTAGATGGTAGCTTATTAATGGGAGTGAAATTAAATTTTTTGAGGATTGGTGGATGGGAGATGGATCGTTACAAGGGAAATTTCCTAGATTATTTGGAATTTCAGCTCTCAAAGATGGGACGGTGAAAGATTTTGGTCTGCAGATAGGACATGGAACTCCACATGCTTTCATGTGGCAGATTCCATGGAGGAGGGGTTTGTTTGAATGGGAGAAAGTATTGAAAAAGCAACTTTTGGAACTCATTAATAGTGCTCTATGGAATGGAGATATGCCTAACCAGTAGCATTGAGTAGGGATGAATAACGCAGATGCTTATACAGTCTAATCTGGCTATTGGGCTTTGAAGTGTCTACCTAACATTCAGGAAAATGTAAGCTTTAAAGAGGTTTGAAGTCTTAAAGTGCCAAATAAGGCTAAAGTATTTGGGTGGAGGGTCTTATTTGATAGACTACCTACTAGAGTCAATCTTGAAGGTAGAGGGGTTTGGTTATCTTGCAATATTTACCCTCTTTGTAATAAAGAGGTGGAATCCATTCAACACTTATTGAGTACTTGTGAGGTGACACAAAGATTGTGGATTAAGTGTGACAGATGGGTTGAGCTGACCTCGGCGAGAGTTAATAACATTGTTAATCACTTTTGTAGTTTTTACCTCGTTGGTTTAAGTGAAAAAGCTAATTGTGTTTGGAAGGGGATGTGGCTGGCTATTACTAAAGCAATATGGACTCACAAGAATAGGATTATCTTTGATGGTGGTCAGGTGAATGAGATAGAGATTTTTGCAATAGCACAATTGTATACATGACCTTCGGCAAAATTTGGGGGGTTTACATTGTGGGGAAATTTTTCAGAATGTTGTATTCATCCGGTGGACTGCTTAAGAGAGGTTAGATAGAGTGTGGGTAGTATGGTTTGTTGGTGGAGCTTGGGTGCAGGTAAGGGTGGGGTCCCTGCTACAGAATTCTGTTCGTTTTGTAGGTTTACACTTATGTACACATCAAGGGGAGGGCGTCTGGACTAACATGAGAGCATCTCTACTATTTTTTTTAACCAAGTTCGACAGTCATTTCTCTTCGTGGGTGGCTTACAACCTAATGAAGATTAATTGCTTCTATAATTTGCTGGTGTCTAGTTTCATTGCTTTGTTGTATTTTTTTGACTCATATGTATGTGTTTGGTTGGCTACTAGTTTCTTCTTGTTTTTATAGTAGTGTGTCATTCTAGCGGTTAGTTGCAGGGATCTCTTGTATCTAGTGGTATAGGTGTTGTTAGGATTTTCATTGTTTGTCTTGTAATAGGATTGAGGCACCCCTTAAGTATTTCTATTAATTTTATTTTTTGCTGTTAAAAAAAACTCTTTGATTTTAACATTGCCACTATTCTTTAATTTGGTGAATATATATATATATATATATATATATATATATATATATATTTA
>Ga0099825_1007680_pt1 | contig 13048 bp, 5 predicted proteins | sample SiratroredBW_FD_76838 | JGI IMG/M metagenome (GOLD analysis project Ga0099825, IMG submission 76838) | Root nodule microbial communities of legume samples collected from California, USA - Siratro red BW | ecosystem: Host-associated > Plants > Roots > Nodule | place: USA: California | collected... | reverse complement strand
CAGATATTTTGCAATCTAGAGTTATTCTCAAGGGAGACAAACATATTCCTCAAGTCTTGGTACATTGGGAAGGCATTGATGCAGAACATGCTACTTGGGAGGAATTTACCTATATGCAGCAAGTTTATCCTGACTTCAACCTTGAGGACAAGGTTGATTTTGATGGGGGAGACAATGTCACAAGTGGAAATAGCACAAACACAAGGATAGTTAAGGAAATGGGCAGGGAGAAGAATAGTGAAGAGGTGTCAAGTGATGCAATGATTGTGGGTAATAGAAAAAGTTCAAGAATGCGAAAGGCCAATTCACTCATGAAGGATTATGTGTAATTATGAGTGAGGAATATTATTAAATATATAGTAATTGAGAGGAGAGGAAAAAGGGGGCTTTTGTCGAATTCTGTTTCTTCTCTCTATTATCTCTGAGGGTTATCTTCTCTGTTCTGTTCTGTTCAAATATGTTCTTCTCTGTTCTGTTCAAATCTGTTCGTCTTCTTCCAATAATACATACATAGATTTTATAATCTTTCTCCAATTATCAGTGGTTAATTCATTATCATTTAATTTTTGATCTCCCCTTGTTACATAGGTATGTACATTATTTATGCTACATAGGTATGTACATTATTTATGCTACATTGGTATGTACATTATTTATGCTACGAGGATATTACAAACACTCCCCAACGAGTAATGCTTAATCATGAGTTATTTCATCTCTTTAGAAATTGTTGAATTATTTATCCAGAGAATATGACTTGTCTAAAAAATATGAATATGATGAAACAAGATAAAATAGAAATTTTAGTCTAATATAAACAGATTAAAATCAGAAAAGAGGATTTCTAAGCTTTCATGAGGGTTGAAATAAGAATCTTGGATTAGGAAATTGTACTTTCTTAGATGCATATTCATCTACAAATTACACTACAAGAAAAATTATAAATAATGTCGAACAAAAACTCACACAAATAATGAAAATGGATGCAAAATCGTTGGCTATACGTCTGTTAACAGCCGTCGCTAATCTGCTGGAAGTTATTGCGTTAGCCAGAAATCCGACAAAAATAACGTGGACCAAGCATACACAAAGCCGATGCAAATACTAACAAAATTGCGTCGACTGAGCTGACGATAAAAGTATATAAATATTTTATTTAATTATTTGTGTCGGTCTAGTCAAAGAAAAAAATAGTCTGTTAGAGTGGATCCAGCCGACGCAAAAAAATTTTTTTCTGGATTTTTTCAGCTTGGCCGACTTAAATACTATATTTTTTAAAAATGCTTTTATATTCGTATTGGGTCTGATAGTGAAAAAGAAATAATTTTGCACACAGATCTTGCTTAAACTATCTATTACCATGTAATTTTAATACACACTTTCTCAAAAATGAAAATGTTATGTAACAAATATAATTTTAAATATAAAGTAATATAATAGAGTAACTACTTTAATAAAGTATGTAATTACATGAACAAAAGATTGAATATACAAATATTTATAACATTTAACTCGAATCCAAAATATACAAATGCAGTTAAATAAAAAATAAGCTTTCCATACATTTCCATATTGACAAGTAGATGTGCCTAGCATGGACATTTCCAAATGAAGTAACGAGTTATTTGAAATCTTTGGAGATAAATTTGTTACAATGAGTTTGAAACCCTAATACAAAGTATTTAGAGATATGGTTGCAAGTTTATTTAAAAGTTTTTTTAGTGATTATTGATTACATATTATGCAGAGACTGTGACTTTTCGATCACTATATGTTATAATGGACATTCTAACTTAGAGAAGTGCCATCATCCAAATATATATGATAAAATGTCGTTGGAGATTGACGGTTATATGAAGAATCCAATTAGTATGGATTATCATTTCTACCTTTCTTTGTTTTATTATTTTTTTAGTCATGTTTTTTACATGGTTCGGACTTTAAACATGTATGATATCTTGATTGGTTTGATTGGTTTCTTTTCAAAATTTGTTGGAAAATGAGGTGCAGGATCTAACATATTAAGGACCGAGATGGGCCTCCTACCATGTTACCACATTCTTGAAAATGAGGTGCAAGATCTAGCATATTAAGCACCGAGGATCTAACATATTAATACTTGTTTCTACTACATTTTTGTGGTCTTCATCACACACATGTGGGCTTCAATCCCACTCTTAGTTTTTTATGTTCCATTTTAATGTTGGAAGACATATAAGAAAGATTATGTGTTCTGTGTGTGTAATAAAAAATATAACAGATACGCAATATTTGCTTTTCATACTTAAACACTCAAGAAATATCCAATACAAACATACCTCAATCACAACTTCAAAATAAACCAAAACAAATAACTCTATGAACTTACAAATGCTTCATATAGAATGATTTCTGGGAGGTTTTGTTCCCTTGAGCCAAACCAACTTACCAAACCCACAATAAAACCTCTACCTTTGCCACCCAAAACAAAAATATAGCCACGGCCACCGGTGAAGAAGGAGGCAGTGAAAGAACTGAGTGAATCTATACCTCCGACTACCACTACCACGGTGAGGTGAGAGCTGAAACGAAACTAAAGAAAGAAAATGAATGATAAGTTGTGCGGAGAACTATGCAAAGGAGAATGGTGGACTAGCATAGGAGAAACCTTGCACAATGGGAAAGAGGAAAGTTATTAATTACTTTCCCTACAAGCTTTAACTTTTTCCTAAAAATATTAAGTTTAAATTAAATAATAAATTTAAATTTAAAAAAATATAAATTAAAAATTTAAATGTTTTGTTTTTTTTTTAATTATAACCTTGTACGGGGAAATAGAAAAGTTATTAATTACTTTTCCTTCAAGTTTTAACTTTTTCCTAAAAGAATTAAGTTTAAATTAAATAATAATTTTTTATTTAAAAAATTAAATTAATAATTTAAACATTTTGTTTTTTCTGTTCTTTAAACGTTTTCTATTCTTTAAAGTTTAAACGTTAAAGTTAATTTTTTGTATAATATAATATATAGTTTAAAAATTTATATTATTAACTATTACTTATAATAAATAAAATAAAAACAAATAAAATATTACCAATTATATTTATTTTAATTTTTTATATTTGATTTTCTAAATTTGTTTTTAAATATTATAACTTTAAAATTTATTTATTCATTTTAAAAACTAGAACTTCACATTAAACAATAAATATAAATTATTTATTCATATTTTATGAATTTGAAATAAATCTATCAAAGAAAATTGTTACGTAAACCATTAATATTTTTTAAACACCACTTCATTAAATCATGGTAAATGACATTTTACAAAATTCTAAATAATTACATAAACATAAGTATATTATTTATTTAACATATATATTCAAGCAATAAATATGTTTATTTTGTCAGTATGTGGATTCACATAACATATGACGCTTACCATGAAAGTTGCATGGAATGACGCTTTGCCTTCATGTGAAAAATAATTAAAATGAGACAACTATTTTTTTAATCTATTGATACAATGAATTTTAAAATATATAATTAAATAAATGAATACAACTTCATAAATAAGTAGTTCGTAAGAATAATTTTCATTTTTTTTATGAAGTATAAGTTGTGTTTTATAGCATAACTTAAGATAATTAACTTTTTCCTTTTCAAATTCTTGTAGAAATGTTCTTATAAGTATGATTTTAGGGTTTTTTTATACTTTTTAAAATTTTGGTAAAAGTTATGTTTATAAGCATAATTTAATTTAATTTAATTTTATTTATATGTAAGTTGAAGTCGAGAGTAAAAATACAATTTTATTTACTTATTTTATTTATCATCATATTAATTTTTATTGAAATTCTTTTAATTTCGGTTGAATGTAATTGAAGTTAATTTTTCTTATGTAAATTAAAAGTCCAAAAAAAGTTAAGTTATTTTCTGATAATCTCAATTTCAACTATTAGTTCTTTATAATTTACAATATTCTTTCATTCCAATTAAATATATTTGTTACTTCTTTCATGTATTAACTTCAACTTATAATGCAGTACCATTTATAAATTGTTATCTACTTATATTCTCTACACAAATTTCAAAAATGAATGTTATAATAGTAAAGTGATGCACGTGACCATGACATGAGAAAACAAATTCAAACACTTGCACATGATCAGACACGTGTTTTATAAACACAACATAGACCTAACAAAAATCACAACAAAAGCCAATCATAACATAGGACAAACTCTCATAAATAATTTTTTTATTTCCTTTACCATCTTATTTATATATTATTATTTATTATTTTCTTTAACATCTTATTTATATTTATTCAATAATGTGTTATTGGACTAGTAAAATTTGTTTCAACTTTCTTTTGCACTGTTAATTTAGATAAGAAAAAATAATTTCAATCACATTTAATCTAAAAGAAACCAATAAAAAATTATTAAATGACAAATAAATAAAATAAAAGCATACTTGTAAAAAAACACGATTGTAATATAAATTAAATTATACTAAAATTATACTTACAGCAACTTAAATATAAACATTAATTTTTTTATAACCATGATCATACACGTGTTGTATAAGCACAACATAGACCTAACAAAAATCACAACAAAAGCCAAGCATAACATGGGACAAACTCTCATAAATAATTCTTTTATTTCCTTTACCATCTTATTTATATATTATTATTTATTATTTTCTTTAACATCTTATTTATATTTATTCAATAATGTATTATTGAACTAGTAAAACTTTTTTCAACTTTCTTTTCACTGTTAATTTAGATAAGAAAATTTAATTTCAATCACATTCAATCTGAACTAAAGAAACCACTAAAAAATTATTAAATGGCAAATAAACAAAATAAAAGCATACTTGTAAACACGATTGTAATATAAATTAAATTATATTAAAATTATACTTACATCAACTTAAATATAAAAATTAAATTTTTATAACCATGACTTTCACTTAAATTTAAAAACAAAAAAAATAACTTGTGTTTTTAGGTATGACTTGTTATGAAACCTGACTTTTGAATTAAAAAAACTAATGACTAACATACAAAGTTGTCTAATAGCGAATATATAAATGCTTGTCTTCTTCAATTAGGTAAAGTAGAATTGATCAATAGCAGTAGATAAAAAATGTTTGATAATAGTCTTGTATATTAATAAAATGTGTCTCATTTGTTGTTAAATAGTCTTATATAACTAGTTGTGTATCTAATGTATAAACATGAAAGTGTTGCATGTGTTACATATTTTGTTATGTGATACGCAACATGATTCACGAGAGTTAAGTTAGTTTCTGTTGAGATTTATATATAGACACCTTATGTAAAAAATGAGGTAACTTTAATAAGTTGAGTGTTGACTGGAGTTCACTATATTAAGATAGTAGATATTGAGTTGTAATTTCTCTTAAGTTCTTTCTATAACTCGTAAGTCACATTATGTTTAGCTTGAAAAATATTTATTAAAATACTTTTAAGATTTTAAAGTGACATAGTAAAGGAGTTTTGTCACTTGATACAAATTTAACCAAATTAGATATATAAATATGAACATGAATATAATTATGCAAACAAGTTAAAAAGATAACATGAATATGAAAAGAAGAAGGTGAAGAAGAACTATGAAATTAAAAAAAAAAAAATGAAAAGTAGAAATTAAGTAATGACCAAAGGTAACCAGACTACTTAATTAGGATCCAACATAAGTGATGAACCATCATATAATTCGTTAATACAAGATAAGACTTGAGAAAAAAGATTACTACCTCTTTCAAAGAACTAAAATAAAATTTTACTTTAATAAATATATTCAAAAGTTATTTACAATAATCATGAGGTTCTATTTATACTATTTGTGATGTGAACTCTTGGAAAAAATGAGGAAAGTGAAATTTTAATTTAAAATTTAAATTTAACATGATTTATAAACCTTGCATTTGTTCCTTGGTTGAACATGTTTTTTTTTAAATTAAACACATGTTAAATATATTGCATCTCTTTCATGTGCTCCTTGGCTAAACCAAGTATCTCCATCTCCAAGTGAGCTTGGATTTATGAATCAATTTGTGGTGATGTTTATTTAGGAGAAGGAAAGTCCCTACTAAAGCTTAAATTATCTTAATTAGACACTCAATAAAAGAAAATTACAAAGAAGCATAATCTAAAGAAATATAAAATAAGAAAATGTGATGATAACCAGGTTTTTAACTTTGTGACATGCTTGGAATAACCTCTCGAAAGGCATAAATACTTGTTCATTTGTTATTGACCCAGTCATGCACTTATGATCATGTAAAAAAGAACTTACTCTTACTAAAGTGCTTGTTGGTGTACATAAATCGAAATTTATTATCACTCTAATCAAACTAATTAAGTTTTTATGTGTTTGATTATTCATATTTTGCCATTTCCATTTTTGTTTGCTTGTGATGTTGGTATAATAGATGTTTATATATTTTTGATGAAAAACAATCTAAGTTACCTAAAGTCGTACAACAAAGTACTACTTCACATGAAAATGAGTTATTTTTAATGTAAGTTATATTTCGAAGCAAAATTTACTTATTTATAATTTTACAAAATATACTCATATTAGTAAATTTGAAAAAACAATTATACTCTATTTTAATACTTTGGCTTGACACCGTATGGTAATGTGTTATCATATTAAAAAAATAGTGATTTGCTTGAATTAATAAATCTAACAATGCAACATTACAAAAAAGGTTATATCTTCCTTTTGCTTGAATTCGAAAATATGAACATTTTTCCACATATCAGATATTTGCTTTGTGTGTACCCATCAAGACAATAATTCTCAGGTTCTAGCTTCTTCTGTCATGCTGAAAAAACTTTAAGACCATATCTTCTCCTTTCCCATTAGGATAGAAATGATTTAAATAATCATTTTTTCTCTATTTACATGTTCAAGTTTTTTTTTCCTATACTTAAAAAGTACATTTTAGAGTTCTTATGTCTCCAATTGTGTAACAGTTTCATATTATCAGCAAACTAACAAGAATTAAAAGATATAAAAGGAGGTATTCTTATGATAATTAAAAGGTAAAATTTTTAGATATAAAAACTAAAACGTTGACACAAATACAAGGACATATAATCAATTAAATCTTAGAGTATATCTTACTGGATTTTCTTTAATTATTAATAGAGTTCACTTTGATTTTATAACTTTGACTTTATAAAATTTTAATTACAAGTTTATTTTTGAAAAGTAAACAATTGTAGTCTATCATTACTATGTGGTCACTATTTCGTCAGTTACTAATAAAAAAAATATCCATATGTTATCTATAGAAACATTAATTACTTATTTACATAAAACAATATTCAATAATATGATTTAAAACCAATTGTATCTTAGTCTTTCGTGATAATCACTAATAATAATATTATTAATATGAGATGGTAGATTAGTGATGGAATCCAGAACCGCCATTAGAGAGGTTGAAGAAAGTCTAGTTAGCAATAGCATAGATGATATGATACATATATGCTGATAGAAGGTACAACGAATGATCAAAAGATGGTATAAGATGTGGCTTGATAAAGATGCTTATTTGTTTATTAATAATATAAGAGTGGAAAAGTGGATTGGTTGATTCCAATCCTAGCTAGTTCTGACCTTGTATTCCTACACTTCTTTTCACAACCACATAATTTCATGGAGGTCGTATCACATCAATTCTAGATTACTAATTTACTCAAACGATATTTTTAAACATATGTTACTCGTTTTAATTTTATTTACATTTGTGAGAACAAATAAGTTATCACTTAAAGTTGGGATTTAACGGGCTGAAAAAGCCTTCAAATATTAGCCAAAGCAAAATAAGAATTAGAAAACCCTAGTCAATTATAAGTTTATGTATGTCTTCTAGACTAAAAAAAATCAGGTATTAATTAATTAGTTTTTATTCTCCTTTTTGGGTAGTTTGATGGTAATGCACTCTTCTGTCTCTGGTTGTGATAAGTTTTTGGAGAATTTGTAGGTTTTAGTGGGACAAAAAAGGTTTATTGACAACAAAAATGACATCCACATGAATTTGAGCCTTCTTAGAACCTCACAATCTTGTAATAATATCCACATGCGGATATAGATAGTACATAATGAAACCAAAAAATTGAAAAGCTTATCCACGAGTTGAGGAGTGTATTTTGTAACAGAGTTTAGAGAAAAGCAGGTAGGAAGCAAGCATGGCCCTGGAGAAGTGTTTAGGTGTAACCACATCCACAACCCAGTGCCTTTCACCGTGCTTTCCAACTTCAAGGGAAAAGCTGGTTTTCCCAACCAACAGAGGTTTCAAGAAATCCATGCCAAACTCAAAACTCTCATACCAATCTCTCTATTCAACCTACCGAAAATCCCGTTTTGTTTGCAATGCTCGTGAAGCAGTAAATGAAGGTAAGTGATTATCTCAGATGCAAGCTTTGAACCTTTCTATTTATTAAATTGTACTGAGTAACCATTTTGCAACATGCCTTTCCATTTTAATTCGTATTAGGATTATTCTTTACTCAAACACTAACAGCACAATTTTTAACATTTTTTTTTTTTGGAAATATTTATTGTAGATTACAGTTTACTAGGAATTATGAAATTTTGTAGGTCTCATTATTGTTTAATGAATCTCACTTATTATTGTATAGTTTCTAACTTTTAATAAATTTTAATTGGAAAAAATGTTGAGACTTAGCTATGTTTTAAGGTTGGGTTGCCTAGACTTGGCATTATTAAAACTAAGTGCCAGGTTCCAGAACAAGATAAGACTTCATATACATTCGGCAATTTTAATGTATGGTGCATGATTTCTGGCAGACATTTTTGGGCCATGTTTTTACTCGAATGAAGTAGCGGATTGATTTTCCAATTTCATGTTAAAATTGATGTACAAGTTTGCTTGTTTTCTTGTACCGATTTCTGAATTAGTTTTCCCAAAGGGCTTAAGAAAGCATTTAGGAAGCAGCTCTAATTTCTAAATCAAACAAAGCTTTAATTAAGTGACTCCTTTCTGTGTTGTTTTGTCTAATGAAATAATACATGTGCTCAAACTTGGCAGTAAAAGTGGTGACTGACTCAAGCTGGAACAAACTTGTGATTGCCAATGAAACCCCTGTTCTGGTAGAGTTTTGGGCACCATGGTGTGGTCCATGCAGGATGATAGCACCTGTTATCGATGAGTTAGCGAAGGAATATGGTGAAAAAATTGCATGCTACAAGCTTAACACAGATGACTCCCCAAACATAGCAACTCAGTACGGCATCAGAAGCATACCAACAGTTCTGTTCTTCAAGAATGGAGAGAAAAAAGAAAGCATAATTGGTGCAGTTCCCAAGTCTACTCTGTCAGCGACAATTGAAAAATATATTGATTTATAACCTAGGAGTGATAAATAATGGCAAGCATTACAATGCCAGAAATGAAAGGACTGGAAAGGGAGAAGTGATAATAGTGACATTGCAAATTTCATTCTCTTTCATTTTTTTCCATGCCCTATAAGGCAATAGATAGTGTCTGTTTATAAGTTTAAGAACCATCTTCTCATCAGTGGCATGACACTTAGAAGTAATACTTGTACCTTTTGTTCATTTTGTAAAGGTTACATTGGATAAAGAGACCTCATTCAGTGTTTGAATGTTGATTACTTCCTCGTGCTTAGGAACTTCAAATTCATCATTGCTTGGGACAATAATACCAAAACTTGTCACCTTCCTCAGGCGTGTGCGTATGTCAAGGATGAGTTTGTGAAAGCTCGTAAGAAATATTAATAAAAAACGTTACACTTGAATTCACAAGAAAAATCAGCCCCATCAGCCACACAACCAGCCAACAAATTTTCATTTCTTATATATAAAATCATATAGTGGCACAGTGGCCTACGCCCTATCACTACCCAACCCAAATACTCTGCCATCATCGGGGGCCGATGGCAATACCATTGCTCATGTTGCATGAGCAGCTTTCAAGAACCACACCATCCATACCATCTACAGAGGCTCTCAAGGAGAAGGTTTCCAATCAAATTGAAGATTATTAAAACCATTTACTGCCCCTAGCCCACTAAGTAATTGGTTTGACAAATCCTGTTGATGATTCATGGCTTGATCCCGAGCAAGAGATGCCATTCCTCCCCTTCCATTCATGATTGAATTATTCACCACAGCAGCTCTCATTCCATTAGGCATAGAGGATTGACCAAGACCCATTGTGCCATAATTACCAACCCCAACGCCTGAATTACTGTTCATTGACCCGTTACCCATCAAGCCATTGCCACCATTGAGCCCTGTATTGGCACTCACTGGCAGAATACCATTTACAGTTTTCACATCATTTCCAAGAGAACCAACACCAATCATTCCACCTGTGCCGTTAATATGAGGGGACATCATCATTTCCTGTATGATTTTCTGGACTGAGCTTTGAGAATCACTAGGGTCAGGATCACCAGAAATAGATGGCTGCTGCTGTTGCATGGAAATATTAGCTGCTGAGTTAGTTGTACTCATGTGATTGGCAGATGTTAAAGTAGGGTGAGATGTTTGTGGGGGGTTGTTAGATGATGGCGTTGGTGATTGAAAAGGTGACGAGTTTGGCTGGGCCTGTGGCACTGTATTGGAGGAACCTGGGGATGGAATCTGAACAGAACTACCTCCATATGGACTACTTGCATTGTTCATCGAATTTTGTTGTCTAGAATTCATTGAATTCTGGTGGATAAGTCCAGCAATGGTACTTGTGGTGGTTGATGTGGATGCCGAGTTGACATTGTTATTTACACTGACCATACCATTGCTGGAAGTAATTTGCATGGCAGCAGCTTGTACTGAGCTTTGATCACCATTTGAGTTATGGGCCACCATTTGTTGCTGTTGCTGCTGTTGTAATTGTTCTTCATGCTGTTGTGCTTGACCACGAGGTCCAGATGAACCATTTGTTCTCCGAGGGAATTTTGCCAAGCTATCTGAGAGATGGAAAAAAAATAGAAAGAAAAGAAATTTCATCATACCTATTATCATGATCAAACTGATTGAAATAATTATTAAGCAAATAAAATATTCATAAGATTTTTAGAAAACAAGATACAAGTTATCTCAAAGACCTAAACTTTCCTCCAATTAAGTGAGGAAAAAATTACAGAACAATAACGGAAAGAGTTAGAACTCATTTCCCCAATTAGGTGCTGGGATCAAAGAAAGATATGACTGCAGACTAGGTTGCATATAATCAATGTCAAGTTAAACAAAAAATGGTTTCATGCTTGGGGCAAAAAAGCGCAAAGGAAAAGTTTTGCTCCTCAAGAAGTTCAGTCAACTTTCATCAGTATCATGACCTTCCCTACCCTACTTACTGTTTGAAAATATTAAATGAGTGATCTATTACATATCTGTGTCCCCCCAAAATAGACATGAGGACATCTTAATGTTAGGAAGTCAAAGACATCAATACCAAGATACAGAAACAGGATTCAATACAAAGTAAAACAGTTGACAAAAGGAGAAGTCTTTCCTCACAAATAACAGTCTAGAATCTCAAGTTGAAATAGCCTAATAGTAAACTCCAACAAATAAATCTTTAGGGGATGAACTCCAACGTCCTCTCTTGATTCACTTCAACATCTAGTCAACATTATTATCATACCAACTGCATCTCCAAGCCAGATTTCAAAGCAAAATACTAAGAGGGATTGCAATTTCTCTCTATGCATAAATCAGTTCGGCAGACTGTACAGAAATTACATATTGCTTCATAGTTAAGTAACCTAGGCTATTTCTTTCCTCAAGAAGACTTTATTCCATCTCACATACTTCTAAACCAATCACTGAATTTATATCAATCCTGCATAAAAGTGTCCTCCACTATCCCTAAAATCCAGAGACAGACCCTTATCATTTAACAACTGTTGTTAGTAGGCTTTTCAAGTACAACTACACATTTACAACTTGAATCTCTAGCAGCAACTTTAACCAGATCATGAACAATCAATCCTCTATCGTTGTATCTCTAACAACCTTTTTGTCAGAAGGAAACTTCATCCGGAATTGATTCCATCACCAGGCATAGCTTAGAAAGGTTGGATGCAAGCTCCTCAAATTTCAACCAAGTAGGACTATGTTGAGACAAAAATTGATATACAAAAAACAATTCTAAGATGTAATGTATAAAGATCAAAGTAGGAAACTAAAGCGTCACAAGACACACAATCTCTACACAATGCAATTTTTTAATTGGAAAATAGAAATGGTAAAACCAAAGTTACAAAAGTGTAAGGAACAGAATTCTCTTTTCAATAAAGTATCATTTACAGACACATTCATGTTCAGACTTAAAAATGAGAAATAAAGAAGTAAATTATTGACTTACCCATAGGTCCAGTCCGAGTTTCCCTGCTGTAATCTATCAAGTCTTTCATACTATTTACAACTTCTGATATCTGCAGTATAAACAAGAAACAATAAACTTTGTTGTGTTCACTCTGTATGAATAGAGATAATTGCAGATGATTCTCCAAATGAAACTCAATTTTCTGATAAATGTATCATTTATTCTCTTGTAATTACTGAATTTAGCCCTTGATAATCACTCCTCCAAAAGTCTGGTTATCTATGAAATAAAACTATAAATGCACCATCATCAAACATGAGCCAGTAATTTCTGGGACCCAACTCCTCTTCATGAGATCTTATTAAAACATGAACTGAAACCAGTATAATTGCTATATTTGCTGTCAAATTAAGATAAACAAAAATAAGAAAGGCTTCCCTATTAAAACAACCAAGACAAATGGGGTGTTCTGTTTACAAATTCGGCAGTCAGGGATAGGTAACACAAAAAGACACAGTAGTTGCGGAAAAAGAAACCAAGTGCAATTTGAAATATTAAAAGGAAATAAATACATAATTTCCCACAATAAAACATATATATATATATATATATATATATATATATATATATATATATATAAAAATAAAAAAAAAAATATATATGCAGTAAAAAAAGTATAAAAAATAAAACACAACAT
>Ga0099825_1007675_pt1 | contig 13054 bp, 5 predicted proteins | sample SiratroredBW_FD_76838 | JGI IMG/M metagenome (GOLD analysis project Ga0099825, IMG submission 76838) | Root nodule microbial communities of legume samples collected from California, USA - Siratro red BW | ecosystem: Host-associated > Plants > Roots > Nodule | place: USA: California | collected... | reverse complement strand
GACTTCTTCACGGTAAAGTCGTGTTAAACTGACATGACTTACCTATTTAAAAAAACATTAAATTACAAAGATTAATATACACAAATATATTAAAACTTTTATATACAAACACACTAGATGGTTTGTTTAATAAGAAAAGGAAAAATAAAAATTAGAGTTTGTGGTTTTGTCAAGGAAAAGATAAAACCACAACAAGAGAAACAAAAGAAAAAAAAAAAACAGAGACCATGGTCTTTCTAAAGAAAAACAAAAGCAGAACTAGAGAAATGAAAACCAGAAACCATGATTTTCCTTTCTCTTGTTTTTGTTTTTATTTGTCAAGGTCATGATCTCTATTTTTCATTTTTCCTGTTTTAGATTAAACTGAGACTAGAACCAGCAAGATCAATATGTTATCACAACTCTAGATTTAAACTGAAGTGGTGACATATTGACATGACTTCATCTAAAAAAAAAAAACAACTAACATTAATCAAAGTCATTTCAGCCTCAAATAATACATTGTGAGTTGAGGTTGTGTCAAACTGTTATAACTTCACTTTTTAACCAAACCAGAATAGTACCACACTACTATGACATGACTTACCTATTTACAAAAACATTAGATTACAAAGATTAATATATACAAATATATTAAAACTTCTATATACAAACACACTAGATGGTTTGTTTAATAAGAAAAGGACAAATAAAATTAGAGTCTATGGTTTTGTCAAAGAAAAGATGAAACCACAACAAGAGAAACGAAAGAAAAAAAAACAGAGACCATGGTCCTTCTAAAGAAAAACAAAAGCAGAACTAGAGAAATGAAACACGGAAACCATGATTTTCCTTTCTCTGGTTTTGGTTTTGGTTTTTCTTTTGTCAAGGTCATAATCTCTATTTTTCCTTTATGTGGTTGTAGTTTCATTTTTCTCTATTTTTCATTTTTCCTGTTTTAGACTAAACAGAGACTATAACCAGCAAGATCAATATGCTATCACAACACTTGATTTGAATTGAAGTCAGTGACATATTGACATGACTTCATTTAAAAAATTGATTAACATTAATCAAAGTCATCTCAGCCTTAAATAATCTTACATTTTGTGTTGAAGTTGTGTCAAACTATGATGACTTCACTTTTTAACCAAACTAAAGTTGTACCACACTACTATGACTTTTTCATAGTATGGTCGTGCTAAATTGATACAACTTACCTATTTACAAACACACTTGATTACAAAGGTTAATATAAACAAACATATTAAAATATCTATATATAGATACACTAGATGGTCTGTCTGTTTAATAAGAAAAGGAAAATTAAAATTAGAGGTTATTTTTTTGTCAAAGAAAAAATGAAAAAAAACTAATAAAGACCATGATTTTATAGAAGATAGCAAAAGCAGAACTAGAGAAAAGAAAAATAGACCATGATTTTCTTTTTCTCTGATCCTGATTTTCTTTTTCTTTATCAAGATTGTGATATCTATTTTTCCTTTATGTGATTGTAGTTTCATTTTGCTCTATTTTTCATTTTTCTAAAAACTATAACCAACAAGATCAATATCCTATCACAACACTTGATTTGAAATGAAATCGTAACATATTGACTATGACTTCTTTTAAGAAAATCTTATAACATTAATCAAAGTAATCACAGTCTCAAATAATTTTACATTTTGCACTGCAATCGTGTCAAACTATGATGACTTCACTTTTTAACCAAAACAAAGCCGTATTACGCTACTATGACTTGTTCATAGTAAATTTGGGCTATATTGACACGACTTACCTATTTACAAACACACTGGATTACACACTAGATTATAAATATATTAAAATGTCCAACACATTAGGTGGTCTGTGTAGTAAGAAAAGGAAAAATAAAATTAGAGACCATGATTTTGTCCAAGAAAAATAAAACCATAACAAAAAAAAACAAAAAACAGATACCATGATCTTTTTACTACAGAATAACAAAAGCAGAACACTAGAGAAATGAAAAAACAGAAACCACGATTTTTCTTTCTCTAGTTCTGATATTCTTTTTCTTTATCAAGACCATGAACTCTATTCTTCTTTTACATAGTTCTTCTTTCATTTTTCTCTATTTTTCATATTTAAACAGAGACCATCAACAAAATCAATATATTATTAGAACACTTGATTTGAACTTGAAGTCCTGACATATTAAGATGACTTCATTAAAAAAACAGATTAGCTTAACCTCAAATAATTTATATTTTATGTTAAAATCACTTCAAATTATTGTGATTTCACTTTTTAATCAAATCAAAATCTTATCATAGTATTATAAGTTTGACTTCACTTTTTAATCAAATCAAAATCTTATCACAGTATTATAACTTTTTTATAGAAAAATAGTACAAAATCATGCTAAACATGTTCAAGTGTGAGGACTTACCTATTTACATAGTAAAAATTATCAATTTTAGTAAAAACCACCTAGAATTGCAACACTTTCAAGAAAAAAAACTCTAAATTCGTTGTTTAATCCAAATATTTAGTGATGAATAAAATATTTTCTCAAAAGAAGATCAAAATAACTTTATTTTCACTTATCCATATTGCAGTCATATTCTTCACAGCTCAAGTTTCTCAATGTTTTCAAAAGATCAGTAGTATGTTTGGAACAAATGGGACAAAAAACAGCACAACTTGATCCTGAAATTTAAGATTTCAAAGCAGCATACACATGCATCAGATTTTGAAATGACAACAGAACTATAATTTCATCAGACACAGCCAGATAACACATTGAGATCATAACACAACAAGACATTGTTTCACAAACGGATCCACATTGTTTCACATAATTAAACAAAATAAAGAAAACAAGCATAACAAGAAAAAAACCTAGTTGAAGATTTACTCAAAACATACTGGTAAAAATGAAATTCATATCTGAGACCTGTTCGAACTTGATATTCAACTCAACATTGTCTGAAAAAACAAATAAAGAAAGCACGAGAATTCAACACGGACATATAACAGAGTTCAGAAACAGTGGAAATTTCAGTGATGAACTAATAAGGCTATTATGCAGCTTTTGCTGCTGTCAAAGCAAGGTAAGCGTAGAACAGGTCATGAAGGATGACGTCATCAAGATCTCCATATTCTTCAGTCATTATCGCAGAAAAGGTTTCAAAGTTTGTGATGGGGATACCCTTTTGTCGATCATTTGCATGCAGACCCTCTTTGCCCCCTGACCTTTGCATCTGCATGTTCTTCCTCCTCCTGTCATGATCTGCTATCCTGCACCGCCAAAAAGTGAAGATTCATGAATTAAAGAGAAAGGAAAGGAAAAAAAAAAAAGGTGGAATGATAGAGTTTAAAAGGGTTGAAGAGAAGATACTCCTTAGAGATAGAAATAGGGTTGGTGACTCCAGAGAGACACAGTGGAATGCCACTAGTAACACGAAGGGGTAGCATGGTCTGCATTTTGTGACTGGATTTGAGAGAAGAGAAGGAATAGAGAGAGTGAAAATGAGAGTGAGAGAAAGAGAATGAGAAAGAGAAAGAGAAAGAGAAGAGAAATAAATAATATGGACAAAGTCTTAACTTGTAAGCATTTGTGTGACGTCTCTCCCCCTTCTCCACATACTGTCCTTTTCTCACCTCTATATATTATTATTTTTAATAATTCGGATAATTCAATAATGATAAAAATATTATTTTTAATATAATTTACATAACTAATATTCCCTGTAGGGAACTCTTATTTATACTAAAATAATGTTTGTATGATAAAAAAACCCTTATCTCTGATTTTTCTTTTTCTCACTTTTTTTTTTCCCTTTAAAAGCTTATATTACTAACGAAAGGATGTTTCTCAAGGTTTACTTTTGTAATTTATATTAAATTAAAGAAATAAATTACTAAACATAAAAAATAAAATGTTAATAATTAATAATAAAAAATTAAAACGACATATTTAGAATAGAATTTTATTGATTTGATGGCAAATGTTTTTATGTTGACTTAATACATTGAATAAAAAGTAAAAGTTATGATCGTCGAACAATATATCTAACACCAATAAAACATTGATAATTAATTACTAGATAAAAAACGGAAATATGATATTAAAAATTAATAATTAACTTTTATTAAAGAAAAAAATGAAGTTAAAGTTATTTCCAAAATTTAAAGTTTGAATTATAATTTTTATTTTTAAGATTAATTTGTTTTTGTTCTAACATTTAGGGACAAGACTAAATTTATTTAATTTTTGAGGAAAAATATACAAAAAAATATTTAATTTCGTTTAATTTCAATAAAACTAATTTAGTAAAAAATCTTCATTTAGTTCTAGTTATCAATTTAAAAGATGAAAACTTAATAATTGACATTACTATTTTCAACAAGTGAAAAGGGAAAACTTTTAAATTGATTTGTTTTTTCAATAATATTTTATCTCAATATCTTAAACTATAAAAGTAAATAAGTATAGGCTAAACAATTTTCCGGCATAGTTAAGGTTATTTTTGTAAAACATAAATTAGTAAATTTTAAAAATAAAACATTGATAATAATTAATAATTTAAAAATGAAAAAATGGTGTTGAAAATTAATAATTAGCATTAATATCAACAGGAAATGAAGAGAAAAAAATAATTTGAAATTATTTTAAAATTAAAAATTGAAATTTGTTTTTTCAGGCACAAACTTTTCTTAGTTTTAGTATTCGAGTAAGACTAATTTGATTTAACTTTTTGGAGAGAAAAAAAATCAAAATTTTATCATTTAAAAGTAAGCAAGTTTCCCGTAATTTATGATTTTTCCTTTTGTAAATATAAATTGAATAGGTAAATTATTAAATATAAAAAAGTAAACAACAATAAAATATCAATAATTAATAATTGAAAAGTAGAAATGTGAGATTGAAAAACTTATAATTGATATTTATCATCCTTAGGTCAAGAAAATATATATATTGAAAAGTCATTTTCAAATTTTAATCATAGTATAAATTTTTCTTATTTTAGAGTTTATAGATAAATCTAATTTTTTTAATTTAAATTATTTTTATTTTCATTTACAGCTATCAATCAGTAAAAAACAAAATTTTAGATTGATTTATCTTTTAAATAATATTAGAATAAAAAAAATTACATTTAATTTTTTCCTACTTTTATAAGTTAATTCATTTCATAGTGATTTGTTTTACGTAAACCTTCAACAACTAGTGAAAATTAAGCAATATTAAACTACTTTTTTTTCTACTTATGCATTATTTGTTTTATATTTCTTTAATTTTTTACTTTTAAATTAATATTAATTTATTACTAATTTGGTTTTAGGTATTGACTTTTTTTCTTTTAGATTTAAAAACTAATTCAAAAAAGGTAAAAAAAGATTTTAAATTTTTTAGAATTTGTATTTTATATATTATAATGTTTATACAATAAAACAACGTACAAATTTAATTTTCATTCTGTTTTTGTTAAACTTTTAAAATTTTCATTTTTATATGTTATGGCAAGTTATTTGAAAAAATTCATTGTTTCAAACAAAACAACAAGAAATATAAGACCAAATTGAAAACAAGTTGCTAACACTTTTAATTATGCTTTTCTTTATTTTATCATATATTGTTATATTTTATGAATTACTTAAATTTATTTATATTAAAACTTCTATAATTTTAAGATACTTAAACTATATTTGATTTTTAGACGTAATTAAATTTAAAGTATTTTATAAATATTTTAAATTAAATTTCAATTAAAAATTTCATTAAGGACATATAACATTTTTAATAACTATATTTATTGTTTGATCTTATTTCTATCTCTTGTCACCAGCTTAACAGATTATTGTATTTTTTAATCTTTTCATTCCTTTTCAAATTAATCGACGAATAAAAAAAGAAAAAGATAAAAAATAATGACAACACCCTTCTATTTACAGCAAAATTAAGAAGTATTTAAATACTTTTATCAAGACTCAATTGAAATATTTAAAACTTAGTTTTATTACTATTAAAAATTATTTTAATTATTATAAATTTAATTACACTTTAAAATGATCATTAAACATGTCACAATTCCATTATCAGTATTACTTTCGGATTTATGACATTACATAGATTTGTAATTATGTCATGGGGACAGGAGTTGTTTGTTAGTAGGCTGAAGAATCCAATGTCACAAATATTCTTATTCATGTTTCTATTCTTAATTAAAAAATCTACTTTTTTTTTAATTTATTTTTTGTTTTAACATTTGTTAATTAAATTGTCACACTCAGCAATGGATTTGATCATAGTCATGATTTTATCATAGTCATGATATGACTCACAACTCTTCTCAGTGATAAACTGCAACTGAAAATATTTATAATATAAATAACACATTGGATATTTTTCTTATCTTATGCATAAAAAAATAATTTGTATTTTTTATATATAATTTCTCTAGTCCAAATTGATCTCATCCACTCATTATTTTAATATTTGATCCAATAATTATAAAAAATAGTGGTTCACCATACACCACGTGTCAACAAGACCCAATGCTCAACCTCACGCATCCCAATGCCGCAGCACATCACGTGCTTCTCATCTTCAATTCTACCCATGTCTCTTCATAATGTCTCTTTCCTTACTCTACAACATAAATATGGGAGAAATTTCTCAAAATAATCTTTTTTAAGAATTAAGTGTTTTTCCCTTATGCAATTTTGTTAAAAAATTATCTATTTTAGACTTTTTCTTATATTTTATACTATACATTCTAATAGAAAAAAAGTTGTAAAAAGTCACATTTCTCAAAATCAAAAAGCTCAGGTCTTTTCCATGAACAGAAAAGCAAAACTAGATCTTTCAGAAAGCAGCCATGAATGACATCAATGCACAAGAGAATTTGAGAACACTGACACAAATCTCCATCAAATAAACACAACACAAAACTCAACAAAAAAAAAGCAAAATTATCTATTAGAAAACATTCAAAACCATATCAGTAACAAAGCTTCTAATAGCCTTTAACAGCATGTGTACCTTCCGTTCTTCTTGTTGTTCTTCTTCTACCATGGATCTTATGATGTTGGTGGCAGGATCACAAGCTCATCCTGAGGATCAAGGGCACGCCGCAAAGTGTCCTCAGTCACCCCAAGCGCCGCCGCAAGCTCAGGCCCCTGCAAGGCCCTGAGAAGGGACACAGAACCAGCCAAAAATTGTGGCTTGTTCTTCCTGGCAGAGGTGGAGAAGCCAAAGAACTCTAAGGGTCCATCCCTTGATGCTATTTGACAGAAGGGGAAGTATCTGGGAACAACAAAGACGTCCCCTTGTTTGATTTCAGTGCTAATTGCTTTGCTTCCATTTGGGTACACTATATCAAGCTCACCACGGCCCTTCAACACTATGGCATACTCAGATGCTCTTGGATTCACATGAGGTGCCAACATGGATCCCTGTTCATGAAAAGTGATGTGACAAAATGTCAATCAATTTCCATGAATTGTTTAGACAAAACATATCTATAGTACTATATAATATAAGTATATTATGGTTCTGTACAAGTATCTTTGTGTTGTTCTCCTATACTACAAAACTTAGTATATAAACCATATGTAATGTAAAGCTTTTATTAGGCTGATTATCAATTCTGATTGGAGAACAATCTAAGTACCTAAATTAATTGTGTTAAGTTCTATAGATATTCAAATGCTAAACAAAACCAAAATTTGAACTTCTTTAGTGAGAATGTCAATTTTGATTGGATAATGAAAGTACTTTTCCAAGCTTTTACACGTAAATATTGAAGGACTAGTTTGCATACCGATGTGAGATAGACATGGAAAACGCCAATGTCAGGTTTGGTGAGAGGAGGATACTGGCCTCCATCCAGTGTCTTGCTCCAACCATAATCATTTCTGAAATCTGGTTTTTTGTCATAGAGGTTTGTTGTCACGCTCCAATCAACACTGTTTTTGCTCTCTGTCTTTTCATTCATCTTGCCAAATACAGTTTTCAAGAGTTTTCTCCATGATCTACTTGTTTGCTGCTCCTCTTCTTTTTCTTCTTCTTGGTCTTGCAGCATTTTCTTCAGGTGTTGCTCTTTTTCTTCTTTCTCCAGTTGAAGGAATTTAGTCCGTAAGCTAGGTGCATGAGAATCGTCCATGTACATAATTGGCCCATCTAGTTTCTTATAAAAGATACTCTCTACCTCCATTCTTGATTCCTATAATGATAATTAATGAAAGAAATTTATTAGTATTTCTGAATGCTATGACATATATCACTATTGGATACAATAGAGTTTGATTTCTATGCCTGTTCAGCGTGATATTCACTCTCAATCAATAAAAAATCATGGTTGACATGGCTTTTAAACTGTTTAATGTAAAAATCAATGAACTTGTCATACAAAAACATGTAAATTTGTGATCAGATAATCATATAAACTTTTTGTTACTGTCATGCATTTACAGTGTGAAGAAATATTTTTCATACCATATTCAATCACGTAGCAATCGTGTATAATAAATGATAAATTTCATAAAGAATAATTTCTGATTGAACCAGATTATAAAAACGTATAGCAGTTAAACTCATGACTGTATTAGCTTACATTAAATGCAGTTTCAAGAATAGCAGGTCCAAATCCAGAAAGCAGTGAGTGTGAATTGGCTCCTCCTCCAATATAGAAGGACTGCATGGCCAAGGTAAATTGAAGAATGTAAGAGCTTAGTCACAAGATGGCACAAATCCAAAATGATAATAAAGTGAAAGATGTGAAATTATGATGGATGCATGTACATGGAAGGTATCTAATCCCAAACTTGTAGAGGGGTCAATGCTGCAAATGATGTGAAGTCTCTGAGCTTCCTCTGTGTTCACAAAATAAAATGCTGAACCTGATGGAATCACATGCACGTCCCCTGTCTTCAATCTCCTTTCCACTAGTTCATCATCATATATGAGTCCCAAATTTGCTTCCCCTGCAAAAATCTCAAACTTAACTCGCAATTTCTCTAAGGAGATAGTATTTGATGCATTTAGTTTGAGTGAATAATATGATAGTCACACAACCTCAATGCATGAACTTTTAAGATGATATTAATCATCACACAATCTTGCATCAAAATTAAGTGTCCAATTGTGACACATTATCAGCATAAAAACTTCTACTTTTACTATACATATTATTCATATACATGATTAGTATAACTTTTGAGAAACAAAGTTTACCACACATATTATTCATCTCAAAATTAAATCTTTCACAAACTTATAATTGGATTGCTTAAAAGGGGTTATGACATTTATAGGGTCTTCCTGTTATTTTCAGTTCCTTTATATGATTTAGGATGAAACAAGTGGGATTTGAGAGATGGTAATACCTTTATGGATGAATATGATGAGATTGGAGTCAAGGTAGTGAGGGACGAACAAGGAGTTTGGTTCCATAGTGATGAAGCCAATGTGCATGTGCCTATCCAAAAACCTACTACTTCGGGTTTTCAGCACACGCATTTCCCCTGCATCGGTCTTCACCACTCTCTTGGGACTGTGCATCAAGAACAAGCTTTCTTCTTTACCTTCAGGGATGGCTATTGCTCCATGGCAGAGAAGAACTAAGAGGAAGAGCAAAAGGGTAGTGGTGTTTCTCATGGCACATGCAGTTTGAGGTAGTAGAGGATGACAGAAAGAGGTGGTTTTATGAAGGGAGTGGGAAGAAAATACAGAGACACACGTGTCATCCATGTGGAGCTTGGAGGGTTTGCTTGCAATGTAATGTATAGACAACTTAAGGTTCAGTGAGAAACATAGGATCTGAAACATCTTATGACAAATGTTTAAATAATTTTAAGATTCAAACTCAAAATTATCAGTTAATCTGAAACATCTTATTTCAATTTAGGCTGTTGATATTACCATGTCATATAGATTATAGTTTGGGAAGGTAAAAATATTCTTTTGTGGGTAAAATTTGCTATTGATATAAAACAAATATCATTAATAGATATATTGACTAATGAATAATTTGATTATTGGCTGAAGCAATGATATTTATATTTATCGTTAGTTATCTTTATTTAGATGCTGTTCAAAAAGAAAAATCTTTATTTAGATATTTTTAAGAATTAAATTAATGTTATTACTAGTAAAGAAAATGTTTAAAATTAAAAAATATATTTAAAAGCTCATTTTATAAATTATATTTTTTATTTAAACTTATGTAATTAAAGTTATTTTTGGAGAAAAAATATTTATTTCAATTTAAATTTTATGATACTGTTATTTGAATGTGTTTATTTTTTGAAAAGACTAATTTTAATTTTAGTAATATTTTAGATAATTTTTATTTGAATTATATTTTAAGATCAATTTTTATTTTAAAAAATTACTTTTAAATAATTAAAGATCAACATATATCCATATATACTCACGATATAAAATAATCTGTCATACATATTTTATATTTTAAAAATAAAAAGTTTTAATACTACGTTATGTCCCATTAAAAGACCAAAACACACAAAGAGTTAATTTTTTTAGATAACCTTTTTCCTCGTTTTAATTATTTTTGGTGAAAGAGTTAAATAATTTTAATCTAGTGGCATGATATTAATGGTTCATGTCGACGCGGGTACGTTGTCTAAGTTCAGAAAAAAATTCTCTTTAAATAATAATAATATAGTAAAAATCGGTGTTGTAAAATTTAATGTTAATGTATAAAAAATATATATTACTGTTAAGGGCAGAATGAACAAAGCTTAAATTTAAATACATTTTTTAATCTTTAAAATAAAGATAAATTCAATTTTTAGTCAATTAAATTTAAAAACTAAATAGTCTTTTGCGTTTGCTGGAGAGTTATTTTTTGAAGTTAACTATTACACATTCTGAAGGTCAGATTCTTTACAATTTAATAAAAAAGTTAGAATTTTGATTAGTGAAAGAGCAAGAAATACGTTACGTGAAAGTATGAATCTGTGTGTGAAAGTTGAACAAGAACCGAAGCAATCGGAACCCCAAAACGCGGCGTTTTGAACGGTCACGACTCGAACATGGAAGCAACCGGAACCCCAAAACGTGGCGTTTTGAACGGTCACGACACGAACATGACTGAAACATTATCTTCCTCGGAGGACCAGAATCGACATCATATTCCCATCGAAATTATCAGTGACGACGAAATGGCTCTCATTGAAGCTGCTTTCGCTTTCGCTTCCACTCGTTCTTGCTGCGCAATTCGTTCTTCTACTTCAAAATCACCCCTTCACAATAATGCGCTGTCCATCACCGTTGCGTCCAAAAGAAGGTTATCGAGTGGAGGTGATATTGAGGACTTACCCACCAGCAAGAAAAAGCACGTTCTTCCTGATTCCTTTCTTCGCCGCTTCAGGGACAAACGGGGTTTGTCCGTCACCGATCTTACATCTGCGGTATCAAGTTTCGTTTTTTCTAATTGGGTTTTGGCCATCACGAATTTTATGTGTTTTGAGGGAACTGGGTTACTGTGTATTTATTATTGAAAGTTGTGTGATAGGAATGGTGCCAGAAACAAATGGAGCTCACTCTCCTTGTTGGAGGGCGAAAGGTTAATCAAGCAATGAGAGCAGGCATTGCTCGCCATGCAAAGCTTGAAGAAGAGGTCGTATCATATCTTGTTTATTTCATCTTCATTCAACTTCTTACATTACATGCTCCTCTTTTACTTCTTATGCTTCTGTGTAAACATTTTCAGAAGAAGAAGAAGGAAATATGTTTCTCCCTGAAATTACTAAGATTGTCTTTCTAGACATGAGATCATTTGTATAAACTTTAGTATTTAGCTTTTCAGAAAACTTGCTTTTTAATTTATATGGAGGAATTTATTCATTTTTATATATTATTTTTCTTCTATGAGAATTTATGGAAAGTCTATCCAATTAGACGTTAAGATGATAATTATCTGTGAATTTACTCTGCTCAATCAATTAGAAATTCATAGTATTTACTATCCAAATAAATAATATGTGCACTTCCGGTATAAAGATATTTTACCTGTATTTTTCAGTCATCTATTAAAACAATGCACAAACATCTAATTACCTTAAAAGTCAAACCAAAATTGTCTATAAAAGTTTATCTTGGCAGGACATGCCTTTTAAACTCTTGATACAAAATCTTATCATACATGACAGTCATGATTGGATCACAATATGAAAAAGTCTACACTGTGAATGTAAAAATGTTTACTTTTTTATTGGAAAAATTTCTTTTACACTGATATATATTCTAATTAAATTCTAGTATAAATCTTTTAACCGATTCAATCCTTAGTTTTTTTTTCAGTAATAAAAGTTGAAACCTGGTGAGATGTATCTAAATCTGGTGGATGTTGTCCTAAGTTTTTGAGTAGGAATTTGTTGATACTGTTATGAGCATTCCATCATCTGATGGTATTGTCGTATTTTGTGAGCAATTCTTGCATGAGGTGCCCATTAGGCACCAATAAAACACTCTAGATAAGTGTTGTTTGGATGTTATCTTTTTCTTTTTATTAGTTACATCTAGTAGTCATTATGTGCTCACTCTATAACTGTCGTGTTTTTGTATTTCTGGTATTTAAATTAAACCTCAAGTGGTTCTTCAAATAATTTGGCTCTAAAAATTATTAGTGCAGGTTTTAAAACGGGTGGAAGTGAAGGTCAAATACAAAGAAGATTTGTGGGCCCTGAAGTTTCTTAATTTTATAAATGGTGTAAATCAATTACTATTTGAAGGATTGACTCGTGAACTGCCATTGTAAGTTGATGACATTTTAAGTGTTAATCTTCAGGTTCTCATCAGTTTTGATAAAGGTTGTAAACGTGTAGTTCTAACATACCAGTACAAAGTCTTGTTTTTTTTTTTTTTTTTTTTTTTTTTTTTTAATTTTATTTTTTTTTTTTTTTTTGTTTTTTTTTTTTTTATTTTTTTTTTTTTTTTTTTTTTTTTTTCTATTTTATTTTTTTATTTTTTTTTGTTTTTTTTTTATGGATTTTTTTTTTTTTTATATATTTTTTATAAATTTTGGTTTTTTTTTTTTTTGAAAAAAAATTGAGATATTTG
>Ga0099825_1007674_pt1 | contig 13054 bp, 5 predicted proteins | sample SiratroredBW_FD_76838 | JGI IMG/M metagenome (GOLD analysis project Ga0099825, IMG submission 76838) | Root nodule microbial communities of legume samples collected from California, USA - Siratro red BW | ecosystem: Host-associated > Plants > Roots > Nodule | place: USA: California | collected... | reverse complement strand
TCCTGTTGCACGTGGATTAGGGAAACCGAACCACGTTAAATCTTGTGTGTTGCCCGTGTTCCGTTTTTTCTTCTATTCCTTGCAGATTATTTGTGTGTGTTGTTTGTTTAAGACTCATCACATACAAGCACAAACTTCATTGATATGCACGTTCATTGAGATACAATCAAACATTATATGTAGACACCTTCTTCAACAAAGGTTGGTTACGAGAGACTACCCTCTTGTGCTAGAGCTGACCCAAGTCTAGTTAGTTAGTCGGTTGATTGATTTGCACTATAAGTAGCAGCAAAAGAAGGATAGAGAAGCTAAATGACAAACCTTTTCACCTCTCTCAATATACTTAACAGCAACAAGTTCCTCGGTGTGCTTGTCCCTCATAAGCCTGGCTACACCGAAGTTGCCGGAACCAATGTCACGCACAAGTTCATAGCGATCACTGTCATGCATGATCGGCATATCCATTCCTGGTCCAACAGCCATAGCATTCCGATCCATTGGGTTTAAAAAAGAAGTCTTTTTGAAGCACAGAACCCCCAACAAGAAGCTAAACTCTCACATTATTATCATTCTGAAAGAAAAAGCAAAAGCAGAAAGGTGACACCGAAACCCTTGTTGAGGTTGAAGAAATGCGAGGGCTTTGACGTGGTTGGGTGTGGGCCACTGGATTTAGAGTTGGTGGGTGAAGAAAGAGACGAGAAATGGTTCCACCCCGTGAAAGGTTCACCAACCCAAATGAGGATTTGGGATTTTGAGAAGTTGGATATGTACAGCATGCATTGTAGTAGTAGTATGAGTGCAATCCAGTTGCAAATTGGCGGTGACACACTCGTGAACTGTCTCTCTCTCGATGCTTCTGTGTTATATGCTGTCTTTCTGTTCGGTGCTCTTCAGATTTTACCTCTTTTATATCTTACTGCAAACAACTTTACGTTACACACGAACAAATCCACACAGTAGAATTATGAGATTATTTGATGAATGCCAAGTTTGTGTTTTACCTAAGGAAAAGGTTACGTGAAGTTCATTCAAATCTATTTTGAAAGGAATTTATTGAAACTTGTGCACATTTTAATATTAACATGTTTTTTTATAATTATAAAAATTTTAATTAAATGGCACATATGTAGAAAGAAGGCTTTTACAGTTTTTAGTAACGATTACTTATTTGCGTCTGAGTTATTTGGTGTTCTCGTCCGTGAAACACATTATCACATAAAAGCATAAATGGCCTCCTAATTTAGCTATTTTCACTTATTTTCAATATTGATCTATTAACCGTACAAACAAAACTTTCAAAAATGATTGAAAAAAATTTGAGAACAGTTGGCGACAGGTGAGAACTATTGTAACATTTTTATATGTTACTATAATTCTTGTATTGCCCATTGTTATATCTGTAAAATACAATCACAATTCTAATAGTAATTGTCTTTATATCTATTATCAATATATATTTTCTTAGAAATTTATATGTACACTTAATGATAGGTGTAACAACAATTATCATCGTATGTGTTTTAATGTTAAGTTTGTTTTATGGCGAGTTTAAAATTGTATTGAATATCATATTACCAAATTTGCAAGTATGATTAATTAGGTTTTATAATATCACATATCACATCATAAACATAAATACCAACAACAAATGATCTAGAATAATTTTGAATTAATATATAATTTATTTACAATATAATCAATATATGTTATAAAAATATTCTACTTAATTTTTTATAAGTGTCACAGAGATTGATAAAATACCTTTTTCATACATTTGACATGGTCTACCGTTTGTGAGTTCAACAATTGTTAAATATTTACAACACTTGCACAAGATTACGAACAAGAAATAGTTAATCTAGTGATGAATTGGTCCTTATTCTAATGTCTTTCAATTCTAGCTCCTACAATAATTATGACCTATTGCATTATGTAATATCCAAACTCACAATTTCTGCTTTTTTTACACTATAGTTTGAAAACGAATATAATTAAATCAATTAATTAATATACATAAGTGAATAAATAGTGGGATTGAAATACTTTAATTGTATTTATACTAATTTTTATAATTTTGTACTTGTAACAACTTAAAAAAATCTGTCATTTAAGTAAAAATAATAAAAGTAGAATGAGCACCTGACTATTATATTATTAAATTAAAAACAAATATTTATAGAAAAAGTTAATAGTCAAGTCTCATTCCCACTTGAGCCACAATCTTTCTAAAATTCCTGACTTCCTTTTTCTCTAACTTCTCTCTAAGTCTCTGCATCCGCCTTCCATCAATTTTTCGACCGGAGCCCACCGTTGGACTTGTGGCAGAGAACAAAGCGAGTCTACCCGATTAAAATCTTTGTTAAAATAAGTTTGTTTTCTACCCTCTTTCCTTAGAGTCAGTTTTAGGTTTTCATCTTTCCTCTGCTTTCTGAGCTTGCGTGTGCTCTTTGAGCCAGCCATCAGACGATGCCTTTGTGAGCTCAGTTCCCTAGTGTATTAGTCTGATCGTTGATCATAGATCTTTTGGTGCATATTCGAGTTCTTAAGGGGTTTGGGCTATAGGGGCTGTTAGAGAGAACATCCATTGCGATTCAGGTAAGGTAAGCTGACATGCAAGTGTCCAATTTCAGTCTAATTGTAAATTAAGGTCTGATAGGCTAGCATCTGTGAATTTCGTTTATGACAATTTTGTGTGGGTCTGAGACTTGAATTCTGTTCTGGTTGTTGAATTGATTTTTGCATGTACACTGTGATTCTGTGAAATTTAATGTTAGGTTGTTCTGCTAAGTGGACTGCTTTTGTGCTAGGGTAGATTGATCAACTTGTATGCTAGTTGAATTATGCTTAAGTTAGTCATCTGAGACACATCTAATAGCTCTGAAATGGTAATAATTGCATAATTTATTTAAAAGGCCACTCTTTTCTGCATAATTCGCCCAGGCGAGAATGGTTTCGAAGAGCAAGTGTGCTTTTTGGACTGTTTTCTCCCAGGCGAGAAGGTAACTTCACTTAGGCAAGGATAATCTCGCCCAACGAGAAAGCCCCTGGAGCAAGTGTGCTCTCTAGAATATTTTTGCCCAGGCGATAAATCATTCGCCCAAACGAGGAGGTATTCTCACCTAGGTGAGAGTAATGTCGCCCAGGTGAGAAAGTCCCTGGAGCAAGTGTGCTCTCTGGAGTGTTTTCGCTAAAGCAAGAAAGTTTTCGCTCGGGTGAGGGAGATTTTCGCTCGGCCAAAAAAAGAAGAAAAAAGAAACTTCTTTTGGACTTTCGATTTTGATTGTTTGATTCGTTTTGTAATGCTATGTATAGATTTATAAGAATATATTAATTGAAAAATTTAAATCTAATAGTATTGATGTTTTAGTGATTTCTGTCATTTTCTTTTTTTTAGATTGAGACTGAAAAGAGAGTGAATGCATGAGTATAGATCTATTTTATGATGTGATATTGATAGAGTATTGATGAAGTCAGTCAAAGCCTAGGCATAGTGTTTTCAGGAAAGAAAACCCTCGTGTCTGGGTTAGTTAGGAAGTGCATTGTCTAAAGATTTGGTTAACGATTGATATCCTGAGTCTACTAGTAATAGGAGTCAAATAAATGATCATTACTAGGTGGTGAGAGTCGAAGGAGATTTGAACTGGGTGACTGCAGCTTGAAACATAGCTGGTCAGAAAAGTCCTAGAGGGACTAACCCTATCATACATGATTGATGATTCATTTGTTTAGAGGTTGTGTGAGTTCACAACTTGGAGATGTATGACAGGTGCATATCTCGGGGTCTATTCAATGCACGAGTCTTCTGAGAGTAGATTCAAGTTTGTTATGTGAGTTAGAGTCATATAGTTATAAATGTGAAAGAAATTGAGTTAAGTAATTTGTTTTTGACTAGCCTATGTATTGTTGATGTTTGTTATTGATTTTGGAGTTATTTTAAGATGTTTTCAATTCATATGCTTACCCTTTTCTTGTTTGCATTGTTGTCTATATTATCTATTTGTGATGATCGTGTGTTACACGAGAATAGAGGATACTGCAAGGTAGACTGTGGATAATCTCTTGTACTAAGTTAGACTTCATTAGCATTAGATATTTTGAAAAACTTGCATATGGTTTTGTAAATATATGTTTAAGATTTCAGTTTAGTATGAGTATGTATTTGATGCATGTTGAGCATGGATTAATGTAATATGCACAAGATTATGCTATCATAGCTACTTAAATAGAAGTTTATTATCGTGGGGTGGTACAGTACTTGGTCTATCATTTAATATATTATATTCAAAGTAGAAACTAAAAACATAAAAAATAGTGTTTAGAGTATAACTATATAAGATTAATGTAATAAATATAAAAAAGAATTATATTCCTTACCCGTTTAGTAGTTGTTTAAAGTATGCAAGAGACTTTTTATGAAATGAACAGAATCACAAAATAGTGTGATCGTATATATATATATATATATATATATATATATAACAAGTAATTATCAATGAAGCATTGAAAATTAATTATAGTGATAAATTTAAATTATTAACTATAACTTATTTATTAAAAATTGACTTACTTGTGAATATACAAAACAAAATTATTTCTTCTTCAAGGAGATATTGAAAAATTCTTAATCTCACTAAGTTTTTGAAGAAACTTAGTTAGATCCTCTTTCAAGGAAGATTCCTTGAAGATGAAAATAGGAGAAGTACTCCTTTAATGATCTCAAAGAATAAGAAGAATGCTTTTGTAAGAGCAACTCAATTCTAAATCAATTCAATGTGAGTTGTACATGTGACAAGGGACTCTATTTATATATGGCATAGCTCCCCTTGCAAGCTTAGTCAGTTCAGTATAGGACTAAAAGACACAAAAGTGGGATGTCCAAATGCTAAAGAGGAATGCCCAAAAATGAATTGAAATTGACCTATTATAGGTTATGTGGAACTTCATGCTCCATACTATTAGCAATTTTCGCATTGATGGCACGTGCATCAGTCGTAATGTAGGAAGTAATAAATTACCGTTCATTTACAAGACATTTGTGCAATATAAATTAATAATTACATTACAATTATAATAAATTCATATTCAAGAAGTATTTTATAATTTGGTTTTATGTACAAAAATTTAAAAATAATTAAAATACTATTTTATAATTTTATCAACAATTCAATGTACAAAAAGGATAAATAATAATATGATAAACTTGACAGGGTTAGATCTCATCAATCTTCACTCTCATGTATAAAAATGTTACTTTCTTTCCTATCAATTATCAATGCCAACCCACAATAATACTCAACCCCAATTCCACAGCACATGAGCCTAAGATTATCTATTAATCGTCAATTGTTTGATCAATTATATAAATGAATCTTACATTCACATAAGGATCCTAAGACAACAAATAAATCACGCTCTATTCCTAGACACGAACTTTCATTCGATAAGTTAATTCATATCTAAATTGCAAGTGATATTTCTCAATACCCCAAGAATCAATAATCACGTTATGAATCAACACAATAGGCACTAAGCATAGAATTAAAATACTGATATATTGAAGGGAAAGACAAAAATATTAAATAAAAAATAATTACATGAGAGTTTAGAAAGTTTTAACCTAACCCCAACAATAATAGATTTCGCTCTTCATAGACATAAGAATACTAAACCTTACAAAAGAGCAGTGGAATATGAAAAAGAATCCATAAGAAATCCTAAGAATGTCGTCTAAGAGTCATTCCAACAAGCAAAACTGTCTAACCCTAGTGCAAACAACTATTAAATAGAATTCTAATTTAGATGTTCGTGTTTGGCTCAGGTCAGCTACACCAGGCACCACTGGATTTTGATGCAGATCCAAGCTCTAAAGGCCAACTTGCATCGACCTATGTAGGTTGCATTGGGAACATTTCTCTAACCTTACTCTTGGGTTCTCTTGCGCCAGACTAAGGTTTGCTGAGTCAGGCTTGACTTCTTTTACTCAATTTATTCTCCTTTCTCTCACTCATTCTAGGTTTAAATCCTCCTTCTTCTAATATAATGCTTTTCTGCTCAACTTTAATCAAAATACCATGAAAAATTATCATCGGAAAGCATATCATCAGATGATATTTGCGAAAAACTACAAAATGTTTTCAGAACATAATCTAACCCTCCTTTATTAATCTTTACCTACTTTTCACAGTTGGTATCAAAGTTCAGCCTCTAAGGATTGAACACTTTAATACGACTAGAGGTAACAATATGGTAGAAATGGAACCATATTTGCCCATAGAAGGAACTTCCCTCTCCAAGCCTCTTACATTTTTGGGAGAATACTTTTCATATAGGAAAGATAGGATGAAAATGTACATGAAGTCCACATATTATCAGTTGTGGTAGATAATGATATCGAGATCTTAACTATAAAGGAAAACTAGTAAGAAGAAGAGTTGAACCAGATGCAGTTGAATAACAAAGCAAGGCACAATCTCATTTATGCCTTATCTAAGAATTAATATAAGAAAGTTTGTAGGTTGAACATCTCCAAGGAGATCTTGGACTCCTTGCAATCATCAACTACAAGGGAAATGGAGACATGCAATGCAGGAAGGTTGCCTCCCTCACACGTTAATATAAATTTTTCACCATGAAGAAAGGTGGAAGTTGGATGACATGTTTGGTTGAATGCAAGTGCTTCTAAACGGGTTAGAAGCTCTTAGACAAAGTTTCTTTAAGGCTCAAATTATTCTAAAGTTGTTGGATAACATGCCTAAGATTTGAAAGCCCAAGACAACAACCATTAGAGAGGCCCAAGACCTGAAAAATCTCACGTGTGATGAGCTTCTTAGAATCTTGAGAATGCATGAGGTGCATCTCGAAGATAGAAGTCAGAAATAAGATTTAACCACATTAGATCAAGGTCTTAAAGTAAAGGTCAAGTCTGCTCCTGTCATAAGGAAAGAAAGTAAAGCTCTCAAACCTCTAGAGGAAGAAAAAGATGAGATATCTGAGGTTGATTCTAACAACTCAACCGATGAGGAAATATCTCTTTTTTCCTAAAAGTTTAAGCAAATGCTTAAATGAAGAAGACAATGAAGCAAAAGGTTTTCTCGAAGAAGAAAAGAAGGCTTGTTCTGCCAAAAAAAATGATAAAGTCTCTCAAGAGTGTCACAAGTTGAAGAGGAAGTCAAAGTTCAAGAAGAAGAGTCTAATGGCAACTTGGGAAGATTCAGACTCAGGCTCAAACAAACACATCACCCTATGTCTGATGGATGGCATAGATGAAGAAGTACACTTTAAACTCATCTCTGATTTTCTATCAACTTCTAATTCATATTGTTCATAGATTCAAGTTGTTCAGGACCAAATTTTAGACTTCAGTTTGTGAGGAGAAACTATGACTATTTGTTACATTTTCATTCTATTTTCTTCATATATTTTCATGTTCTATTTTTCTACTTGAACACTTTGGATTATTTGTTTGTATTTTGTTTTAATTTGAGACTGTATTTTATTTGCATATATGTGTACATTTGGTTGTCTTGATCATTATGTTTGTTTTCTACCCATTTGATGAAGTCAAAGGAGGAGAAAAATATATTGTATTGCGTTGTGGATTTTTTTTATTTCATTTTTATAAGGCTTATCAATGCTGGTTTTATTCAACACGTAATATAGTTGTTTTCATCAAATAAGAGGAGGTTTCTAAAGTTAATGAGTTATACAAAATGAATCCAACTTTTGATTGAAGAATCTTGAAGATAGAAGACTTTTGATTGAAGAATTCTGAAGATAAAAGTCTTAGATATGTTTAAATTGTGAGTTATTCATTAGGATTGTATGTAAGCTTCATTATAAATATTCTAATCTTTAATTAATGTTAAGAAAGTTGTTTTCAAGGTGTTTAAAACTTATCTTGGTGACAATCAATTAACATGTTCTTATCTGAAATTGTTTTTGTTCGATCGAGCATGACTCGATTGTGACTCAACCTACCTGGCATCCGCCACTGGACAATTGATGTCACATGCAATAATCTTTCCCTCTACAATTGTCCCACTGAACAATTTCTCCTCTTGGAATCGAACTCATGACCTTGGCCCTAATACTAATTGTTGGATCGAGCGCTTACCACTAGGCCAAAAGCTATAGCCATTAGTCAGGGCGTAACTCTTTCTACTAAAGAGCGTAGCAGCCCAAACACCACGATTTGATTGTGACTCGGCCCACTTGGTCTCTGCCACGGAACAATTGATGCCACACCTGCAATAGTTTTAATCGATTAAAATTACTTAAAGTCATTAAGAATTTTGGAGGTTGGTTTTAATATGTTAAAACAAGCTTTTAATAAAATAAAACTTTTCTAAGCTTTCAAAATATTTTTGATTATGTTATTTTAACATATTAAAACAACAATTTAATTTATTCCTTTTGAAGAGTAAGTAAAATCAACAGATTAAAAAATATTTTTTAATTTTTGACTGTTTAAGATCTATATAACTTTCTCATTTGATTATAATTTTTGAACTTACATTTTTAGAACATTTTTTATTATTGAGAGAGTTATTTTTGTGCTATAAATATTTCTTGAAGCTTTTTGAAAGTGATTGTTGAGATCATTCTCTTTATGAGAGAAAAATACTATCTTCCACTTAAGTTTTCTATTTTTGTTATGCTTGTTGTGGTTTGAGTGAATTCGTTTCATTGTAATCTTTTGTTTTTTCTCACGACTCATTCTTTAATAGTCACTTCATTGAATATTTGATTTGATTCTTCTTAGAGTTTAATTTCTTGTAAATCCATCGTGCATTACTCGATTTATATTTCTCTTTATGTTTTAATGTCATTAACAATAATGTAATAATGTATGTATGTCATATATTATAATATATCAATTCTCATTGGTTTTCTTGAGATGCATGTTACTATTCAAGGTTCCTCATTTTTTTATTCATCCCCCAGTCTCAAACTAACAAATTTCCAAGTCAAATTTTTTTCACCCTAACACTTATGCATTAATTTTTTTAATTGTTTGAAAACATCACATCAACACTTTTGTTTATTGCATTATCTCTCTTTAATTGTTTAAATAATATTATAACACAGTTTTCTATAAGAAAGATTATTTTAAATATTAAAAATTTGTGTAATTTCACAAAAACATGGTAGCTAATATAATTTATTTGCGTCTTCTTTTGTTATATATGAATGCAGGTCTAGACGAGTAGTAATCGTAGTTATGTAGACGAATTTTTCCTCCACCCGAGTAGTAATCGCACTTATGTAGATGAACTTTTCCTCTACCCTCATACCCTCTTCCTTCCTGTATTTCCATAGTAATATAAAATTATGTATATACTCTTACTTTAAAATTGGAAAAGTCAATACTGTCCTCTACTCTTTCATCTCCATAATTCTCATCCGTCATCCACCACTATCGTCGGCGCCGTCCAAATCTTAAATTAAAGCTTCAAACAAGTCCTAGGTAAGCAATTATTGATGTTTATTAGCAATTTGTGAATGATATTGTTGATTAGAGTAGTTATTTTGTCGACAGCAAACGGTGACTTTCGTCGATTGGGGAGTTTGACAACCGGATGGGTTTCATCCTGTTTTCATTTTGTTTTGAAAATGACAACTGGATGGCATCCCATCCGGTTTACTTTTTTTTAAAATGTAAACCGGATGACACCCTATCTGGTTTACATTTTTTTCAAAATGTAAACCAGATGTGGGTGCATTCGATTGTCGTTTGCAAAACAAAATGACAACCGGATGGGTTGTCATTTTGTTTTGTAAATGACAACCGGATGACACCTCAAGCTCATTTTGGTCATTTCGACATGGGTACTTTGAGAATTAAATTTTTTTTATGGAGGTGCGGGAAGAGGATATGGAGGTGGAGGAAGAATTTGTCACTTGTGTAATGTGTAGGTCCAATTGTTGATTCGATCATGGAATGTTTAGGCCCAAATTGGTCATGTTCGAGTTTAGAATACATTGTCATTTAAAAGTTTGGCAACAACATTTGTTTTGCATGCAAACATGATCAAAAGTTCATTTTCATCAGTTTTCCCTCCTTTTTTTTTTTATGAATAAAGCTTCATAAGCTCTGGAAAATGAAGGAAAAAGTTGTGTTTTTTTCTTTTCTTTTTGTGGCCTAAGCGATTTTGATGAAGCGTGAGAATATGAACTTTACAGATTATACATTAACTAAAAAAAGATAGGATTGTAATGATTATAAATATATAAAATAAACAAAATTGTTACAATCTCAATCATTTATTCCTTTAATCGGTAATTGTTAAAAGTGAGTTTTTTTTATCTTACACGAGTTTAACCTAGAGTTTGAGTTACCCACAACCAACATCATCCAACCCATGCACTAAGAAGTAAGTCATCTAAATGGTTTCCCCTTGCTTCTTATTTGTTGATTGAATGAACTTATGATTGTTGGTACTAATTGTTGTGCATGTAGTAATTTTCCATCTTTTTTTGTTGATTGTTGGTGCTAATTATTGGTGTCTCTGCTTGTAGAGTAAGTGCAGTCTGTAAAAATTAAGGCTCGTTTAAGATCGAGTTATTTAGACTTGATACTTATAGTGCATTCGTATGTGGGTGTGGGTCTATTCAGGTGGGTCAAGCCGCATACCCACCTCCAGCTATAACTACAAATATAGGCTTAAAATGTAAACCTTTACACTAGTTTTCTCTTGAGAGAAAAATTTTATACGACTTTAAAAGTCTCAGTGTTTAAAAGTTAAGGACAATGATAACTTTAAATATGAAATTGTTAGCAATGATGGTAGACAATTTATTAACAAAGAATTCAATCAATTTCCTTCAACAGCTAGAAATCAAACATCAAGTATCCTCAATCCAAATGGTTAAATACGTGTTATTAGTTTGGTAAATCATCTGTTAACATTTGGCTTTGAGTATTTCATAAAGTTGTTTATCGTTTGTAGCGTCTATTTTAGCTCAAGTGTATGTGTTTTAGTTATTATTATATGGTTTTTTCATTAGTTGGTTGATACATTTTATTATATTATGGACTTAGTTACTCTAAACTATCAACATTATGTGTTTAGTTCATATATGTTTTTAATTCATAATTGAAAATGTATTTGGTTGAGTTCAAGAGGGGTGAATTGAACTTTAAAATATTTTTACAATTTAAACCTCTAAAAATAGTTTTCACAACTAGAAAATCTTTAATGAATCTCAATGAGTAAAGATATGAGGTGCAGTGAAGAAATAAATTGATTTCAGACACGAATGAATCAATTTATTTTACTGGCAGAGAGCAATTTACACAGCACTCACAAAAATAACAGTTCTCACAGCACCTTATGCAAACCAAATTAATACAATTTTACAGAGTAATGTTCCACTAAGAATATATCACACAATGTAACCAACAGGTTACAATGCAAGAAGGAATGCAATTGCTCAAGTTGGAAAGTTTATGATACTAAGACATATCTGAATCAATACCAACCAAGAATATCAAGTCCGATGCAACTATATCAAACACAACAGTTATGCAGTGACTCAATATAAAGATGATCAATGCCAAAGATTAAATCAGATATTAAAATTTAATTACTACAACAATTTCAGTTTTACAGATTATGCAGAATGCAATTTGACACACACCAGTTGTGATTTCAAATCAAAATCAAGAACACTAACTTTGCATAAGAATCACAAACCAATTCGCAACTTGAAATTATTACTATATCACAAAACCATATTGCTTTTTCTATTTCAGAGATGCTACAGACCTTTGTCAAGCCAAAGATAAATCCAAATTCAAATTACAATGAACAAACCCAATTTGCAATATAGCAATTAAATCAATTATGCTTCAGATTATCAAGAATCAATTCAATTATCAATTAGTTTCAGTGTGCAGCACAAGAACAGATCAGAATTGAAAGAGAAAGGTCAAGAACAACAAAACACAGTTAATTATACTGGTTCACCCTTCCTCAAGGGCTACGTCCAATCTCCTTTGCCCTTCAAGCAAAGAAAATTTACTAATTTCAATCAATTGTTCAAACACAATCAATTACACAATCGTTACTCCCTATAAGAATCCAATACCCACTGAATTGAACAACTACTCCCCGTAGTCCTCACTCAATTCAGCAATCACGCACAAGGCTAAGACTTATAGCCTAAAACAATACAATCGTTCAAATGTTTTACAAATTTACAATCAATCAACGCATATCTTGATATAGAAAGGGATCAAGAATGGTTAAGAAAAGACTTCTTGATTGGCGTGCAGAAAAGGCCTTTGCATAGTGATGAAGAACTCCAATGGCAGAATGTTGGTCAAGAGTTATTCTTCAAGAAAAAGTCCCAATTGATTTTGATCAAGAAATTCTCAATTGCCCAAATTGTTTTTCACAGTATTCTCAAGAATTGATTCTCAATTTTCTTTTTTTCAGTGAATTGTACATGTTAGAAACCTTGATGTTTTTATAAAAGAAAAGCCCCAATTCTGTTTTTCAAAATCAGTTATTTCAGTTCTGTCATGCACGAATAAATCGATTTCATGTATACTGGAATCGCTTTATTTTTGTCCAGACAGTGTATTTCAAATCAGTTTGAACCAAAACTTAGCTAACTCATTTTGTTTAGATTTTTAATCACTTTTAGACCATTGTGTTGTTGGACTTCTCCTCAACTATGCATAGGTTCTTTACCAATCAAGCTCACACTCACTCATACCAAACCAAAGCCTAAAACTCATCTAATTGCTTGCTTGCTTTGTGTTGCTTGTTTTGTCTTGCTTGGCTTCATCAAATCTTTAGTCTTGTGAGAGTACTAACAATAATGATCCTTCTTTATAATTTGTTATTTTCAATTTTAATATGTGCTTTTAGTAACTTTGTGAATTACTGCATATTGTTATTATGTGTTTATTGTTATTATGTGTTTATCAAAATTTAGTTAATATATATATATATATATATATATATATATATATATATATATATATATATATATATATATATTATTTTTTTTTTTTTTTTTTTTATTTTTTTTTTTTTTATTATTA
>Ga0099825_1007673_pt1 | contig 13057 bp, 7 predicted proteins | sample SiratroredBW_FD_76838 | JGI IMG/M metagenome (GOLD analysis project Ga0099825, IMG submission 76838) | Root nodule microbial communities of legume samples collected from California, USA - Siratro red BW | ecosystem: Host-associated > Plants > Roots > Nodule | place: USA: California | collected... | reverse complement strand
TATATATATATATATATATATATATATATATATATATTAAAAAAAACATAATATCATATTTCAATTTAAATTTTAATAATATACATAAATATTTATTAGTTATAATAACAAGTTTATGTGTAACATCTTATCACATTAAAATTTTAACGATATACATTATATTTATTTGTAATGACAAATTTATGTCTAAAATAAAAAAAATAAAATAACTAATATTTCAGGTTTTTTTTTTTTGAGAAAAACATTAATTTGTTAAGTTTTTTTTTTATCTATTTTTTGGTAATTTGACCGGTTATCTGATTATTTGACCGATTCTTTTTAAGTCGTGGTTTATTTTAATTTAAATTATTTACCTGATTGGTTAATGGACCTTTTAGGTGAGTTTCAAAACATAGATAATTTGAATTTGATTTTTAAATTTTAAGTTTTAATATTTCGTATCAATAAAAAGCGTTTCCTTATACTTTTAATAAATTAATTTGTAATTGTCATCAATTTAAAAAGTTTTATCTCTTCAATTATTTTATATTTACTATATTATACTGTTTATTAATTTTCAAGCAAAATAATGCTCCTGAATAAGAAAAATCTAAACCCAATAAATATTATTAGTAAATAAATAATCTATTATTTTCCTATTTTTTCTTTTTATTTGTATGTTTTAAAAGAATATATTTTTGTATAATAAATAAAAAGTTTATTTAAAGTTTTTTGAATAAGAAGAATTTGTTTATTTAAACTTTAAAATATTCAAGCAATATCAAATTAGCTGTCTAAAATTGATTTTAAGTTAGCAACCTAAAATAATTTTGGCTACAGGTAAAATATTGATACTGAATTTCGTTATTATGTTATTTTTATAATAAAAACATTTAAACATAAATTACACCACTTCAAAATTAATTTTAATCCAGAATCAGTTTCTTCAAAAATAATTTCACTAAAGTTCGTCTGAAAAATATTTTAAAACTTTAACGTCTACTCCTAAAAAATGAAATTTGCAACTGTCAAACATTAAATTCAACTTTACTATTATTATCGGAAACAGAGCTGTGTTTCTATATTTCTATTACATTAAACTGAATTAAACTGAATGTAACTTTTGAAACGTATAAAAGTAATAATTATTTTTTAATTAAGAATTACACGGTTTTTTTATAAAGAAATTATACTATGTATTTTACTAAATAATAAACTTATTTTAACTTAATAAAAAAATATACACCCTTAAAAAATTATGTAAATACGAAATAAATAAATATAAAACATTATCTTCGCCCCCTACTTATAAACGACGATTTAAAAGAATGGATGACGTGGAAATGTTTCTCTTTTTTCACGCAAAAGCATTTGTTTATACGAAAAAGAAATACACTTTCCAAATCCACATTATTCATGAAAAGAAATCTCAACTAGGGAAAAAGTTAGCCAATACATTTGCATGTAGTAAGGAAATTTTTTTATCATTAATTAAATATTAATTGAATATATCGGATAAACTCGAAGATATGAGTTAAACACTTATGAAACTTGTATGTTTGACTAATGACCAAAGATAATGAGAAAGACGATAATGATGGTAACATAATTAAGAGTTAGACACATACATCGAATAGCAGTAAGAGTGATTAAAATTCCATTAGACTAATAATGAGAAGGGGAGCGAAAGAGTGTGTCGTTTAGCGGTCACACGTGGTTGGCATGTGGTGATGATAGGGAAAAAACTGTTGCAGAGGAGTGGAAGAATGTGACGTTTACTTAACGAAGATGAACGGCGTGGATCTGGTGCAGCGGGTGCATGGTTAGGAAAGCAAAGGCATCTTTTGTTAATGTGTTTTGGGTCCTCCTTCCATAACGTAAAGAGCGAGAGACACGCAGTGTGTGCAACTGGGCCCACCACTATGTGGATGGTGGGGTGTACTGTTCCCAATCCCACCACCATTTATTAATAATAATATTAATAATAGTTATTATTATTATTATTATTTATTTTCTTTGCTTAGAATATCTATGTACGTTCTTATAGTGGGAAAATAATAAAAAAGAAATAAAATTCACATTCACATCGCCATCATCATCAACAGCAGCAGCAGCACCAACACGGTTCCCGTCCACAGAACCTGTTCGTCATTCGCGTGCTCACTTACCGACATCGACTCGCTGCCGATCTGCGTTGCTTCTCCCGCCAAACCTCAGACGTACCGGTACGATGTTTCTCTTCGCTTCGGCGTCAATTTGTTCTTCAATTCTACTTCATAGCCTTTTTTGTTGTTTTAATTTTTGTTTTTTAAGGTGATTTTTTTTTTTTTTGGTTGAAGATAGGAAGGGGGCTTGGAACTTGAGCTGAGCAAGGTGTGTGTGTTGACTTGGGGAATTGGAAGTCTTGGTGGTCATGTGGATTGTGCTTAATTGGAACCATGGTTGCGTGGGGTTGCTATTTATGGGACTGTTGGGGTGGAAGTGAGGTTAATTGATTGTGATTCCGTGTGGTGAACTTCGTGCTGTGACTGAATTAAGTTGTGGATTTTGGTGTTTGGAGGTTTTGATTGTGAGCATGGAGGCTAGATTTGGTGCGGAAGCTTATCATTTTTTTGGTGCTTCGTCGGATTTGAGGGGTATGGGGAAGAGGGCCTCGGAGTGGGATTTGAATGATTGGAGATGGGATGGCGATCTGTTCATCGCAAGCCGGATGAATCCAGTGCCGGCGGATGGTGTTGGAGTGGGACAGCAATTTTTCCCTCTAGGGTCGGGGATCCCGGTCGCCGGAGGTCCCTCCAACAGTTCTTCCTGCTCTGAGGAAGTAGATCCTAGGGATCCCATGGGGAACAAGGAAGGGGACAAGAAAAGGAGAGTTATTGTGCTGGAGGATGATGGATTGAATGAGGAAGCGGGTACTCTTAGTTTAAAGCTTGGTGGGCATGCTTCTGCGGTGGTGGATAGGGAAGTTGCGAGCTGGGATGGTATGAATGGAAAGAAGAGTAGAGTATCTGGAAGTACTTCAAATCGAGCTGTTTGTCAGGTGGAGGATTGCAGTGCTGATCTGAGCAAAGCTAAGGATTATCACAGAAGACATAAAGTTTGTGAGATGCACTCCAAGGCCAGTAGGGCACTTGTCGGAAATGCAATGCAGAGATTCTGTCAACAATGTAGTAGGTAATTTTCTGTTCTTTATGTATTGGTTTCAACTTTTGCTGTAGTTGATCAGTTCGAATTTGTTTTACTTATTTACAGTTAGTGTAAAGGGAATAAATGGTACTAATTTCGATATGAAGAGGTAGCAAATCATGAAAATTGTAAATTATATCTGAGAACACAGCTGAATATCACAATAAGTATCTTTTGACAGTCCTTCAAACAATCGTTTGTTATTTATTTTCATGCAAGCATGTAAGTTTACGGCACTCTATCAACAGGTTTCACATGCTTCAAGAGTTTGATGAGGGAAAGAGAAGCTGCAGAAGACGCTTGGCTGGACATAATAAACGAAGAAGGAAAACAAATCATGAACCTGTTCCTAATGGAAGTTCATTAAATGATGATCAGACTAGTAGCTATCTGTTGATAACTTTATTGAAGATACTTTCAAATATGCATTGTGAGTATTTCTTTAAATCATTATCTCTGTATCTAGCGCCGAGATAAGTTGATTTCATGTAATATGCTTGGTTATTTTATATATGCATTGCTTGATTCTTGTCCCTCTAGTTTCAAAAGATGAAGGTTATTGTATAAATTAAACTGTTCCTTTCTGTACATTACTGCTATGTTAGTAGCTGAAATGAAGGTAGTTTGGTCAGCGGCACAAATATGATTTATAAAACCTGTATTATTTTCATGCAAAACATGAGACTCCAAATTTTCACCAACAATTAGTAGCAAGTTGTAACTAACCTAGTGCGTTGCATAAGCAGAAAGATGCATGGAGGAAATTATCTTCTTCCCCAAGTTTCTATTTCACTTAATATGTTGAAGAATTTCTTTGGGTTGCCCACTTAATTTCTTTGGAAAGTAGTGTGACAGATGGATAACAAGATTGGGAATGTGGAGGTTTTTAAGTTTTTTTTTTTTAATTCCTTGCTATTGCAGGTACTGAATGTGTTAAAAGATGACTAAAATTATTGTTATATAATATATCTTAGCTTTCTAGAAGAAGAATGCCTAGCAGGTTAGGAGAGGGCAACAGAAATGGGTTGAGCTTGATTTTTATCTTTACCTAGTAAGCCCTTATCTCAAGATTAATTTCAACTAATAAGAATTTGTATGTATGTTGATGGACAACATGTGAGACAAATGTTTTTCAATTTTTGAATTAGATTCACTGCCTTGTCATTAGACTCTCATAAAATCCTAAGACTAGACATTTTGAATGAGTTTCAAATTCAATTAAACTTCCTGTTGCTGTTGGTGATGCACTGGAAGGTTGTCCAAAAGCTTCTCTCTTCCTACTTGTGACAACATCCACTTTTAGTAATTTCCATATGAAATCTATTTTTAGTGCTTTAATTGCTGGGCAAGCTCAATTATCTTTCTGTTCTCTCAATTTTGCTGTGGAAAAAGTGATAAAAAAAAATCTAAATTAGCACTCTGACCTGGTGATTATTTGCTTTTGAATTTTTTCTCTGAGTGGTGTCTTTGTTTTATAGGCACTATGTTTTAGGCTTTGTTAAAAGCTTGATTATGTTTACTACTGATTATTATTGTACACTATAACTTTTGGGGGATGATTAAGATATTTTGCTTTTGCAATACTGTCAGTCTTATGTGATGTTATGATTTTATGATCTCATTAGACTAATTATTTTAAGCACTTATTTATTGCAGCATATGGTTAGTCTGACTTTGTGATCTTTTAGTTTTATGACCCTCTAATTGTGTTTTCTTAATAAGACTATTCACGTCTATTTTTCTATTATGTATTTCTGCTACAACTGAGAATTTTTTAGGAGATGGATAATTGATTTTTTGATTGAATTATAGCTGACAGGTCAGATCAGACTACAGATCAGGATCTACTAACTCATATTCTGAGGAGTCTTGCTAGCCAGAATGGCGAGCAAGGGGCCAAGAACCTTTCTAACCTTTTGCGAGAACCAGAGAATTTGTTGAGAGAGGGCGGTTCATCAAGGAAGTCAGAGATGGTGTCAACTTTATTCTCCAATGGTTCTCAAGGCTCTCCAACTGTTACAAGACAGAATGAAGCTGTGTCCATGGCTAAACTGCAGCAACAAGTTATGCATGCACATGATGCTAGGGCCTCTGATCAGCAAATTACATCTTCTATAAAGCCCAGCATGTCAAACAGTCCTCCGGCCTACTCAGAAGCCAGAGACAGTACTGCTGGACAAATCAAGATGAATAATTTTGATTTAAATGACATATATATTGACTCAGATGATGGTATGGAAGATCTAGAAAGATTGCCTGTCTCAACTAATCTTGTGACTAGCTCTCTTGATTACCCATGGGCACAACAAGATTCTCATCAGTCAAGTCCACCTCAAACAAGTGGAAATTCTGATTCTGCTTCTGCCCAGTCTCCTTCTAGTTCCAGTGGAGAAGCTCAGGTATGTTTGTCGTGTTGCATTACTTTGAATTGGCTATTCTACACTTGGTTCTTTTCTACACTGTCCTTACCAAAAAAAATAATTTCATTCCCATAATTATGTGTTTTTCAATAGAAAGGATAGAAATTACCATGTAAGCGAGTAGTATATTAAGGACATAAGGAAGTGTATGGTCTTGGTTCATAGACTTTTGATGCCGCTTGACATGTGGTGCCGCTTGGTGGTAAAACTATAAAAAAATGAACTGCATCATTAACCATGCTCTGCAAGAAGTAACATACTCAAGGCCTTCGATTGGTAAGAAAGTCTGGGGGAAGGAGTGGGGGACAATTGAGTTCAGATGGTTAGTTTGTATTTGTTTTGGAGGGTTTTTTCTAGAGCTGGTGAAGGGATGGTAATAGTTGGCATAAAAGCTAAATACATGAGTAAAGAAATAGCTAAATTCCCCTTTTTTACTTAGGTTGTTGAAAAATTCCTTTTTTTTTGTATTTAATTTATTATTGAGATTGTTTCCATTTATTTAACGGTTAATTTTTTTTTTTTCGATCTTTCAGAGTCGCACAGATCGAATTGTTTTTAAGCTCTTTGGTAAAGAGCCCAATGATTTCCCTCTTGTACTTAGAGCACAGGTACTTTATTCTTTCCAAAGCCACTGAGTAACTGTTATTAGTGTCTTTTATTTGAAATTTAATAACACTTGAGGGTTTCAATTGCCAGATTCTTGACTGGTTATCTCACAGTCCTACTGATATGGAGAGCTACATTCGGCCTGGTTGTATTGTTTTAACCATTTATCTGCGTCAGGCTGAGGCTTTGTGGGAGGAAGTAAGCCTTTTCCTTCTAAACTATTTGGAAGTTTTGTATTTTAACTGGGGACACTCTTGACCTTGTATACTTTGCCCCCTCTTTTGCAGCTTTGCTATGATCTGTCTTCCAGTTTGAATAGGCTGTTGGATGTCTCAGATGACACCTTTTGGAGAAATGGATGGGTTCACATAAGGGTGCAGCATCAGATGGCCTTCATTTTTAGTGGTCTCTTGCCATGTCTTGTTGTTTTTTTCGTTGTTATTGTCAGGGGATCAAGATAGGAGTCAGATTTATTTTCAGTAATCAAGTTTATTATATTTCAAGTTGCTGTTACATCTATGTTAAACATTTTTATCTATACTTAACTTGTGTCTGAACCACATATATAACTTTAGGTGGTGGATTGCTTTGAGCATTAATATTGTTTTATGGGGCTTCTAATGCTGTCTACAGTCTACATTGTTGTCATGTGGTTTATGTGTGAAACAACTATATCATTCAGGAATAACAGTGTTTATACGTCATTATGACTAATTAGTTATCTTGCTGCAATTTTCCTGCTGCAGGTCAAGTTGTCACAGTTAACTCCTTACCCTTCAGAAGTAACAACTATAGCAAGATTTTGACTGTTAGTCCAATTGCTGTACCAGCATCAAAGAGAGCTCAATTTTCTGTTAAGGGTGTCAACCTAATACGCCCTGCCACTAGGTAATCTCTATTGCTTTGTGAATTGTCAATCATTTGCATGGTTTATGTACTATCTGAGTTCCAGGACATTTTTTTTTGAAGTACCATGTTATATGACCCTTAAACCTACCATCAGGTTAATGTGTGCTTTAGAAGGGAAATATCTGGTCTGTGAAGATGCTCAAATGTCAATGGATCAGTGCTCCAAAGAGCCTGATGAACTTCAGTGCATCCAGTTTTCATGTTCTGTCCCTGTGATGAATGGAAGAGGATTTATTGAGGTGCTTTTCTTCATTCTCCCAAATTATCAATCCTAAAAAGTAGGGATGGAAAGGCTAGTTTTTCCATGAAGAAGAAAAGCACATTTATATATTACCTTGTTTTTACTTTTATTTTATGGCACACTTTCACTCACGCTGGTTACCGTTTATGTCCTAACTCTGATATCTGAATCCTATTGACACAAGCATACATATATTTACTAGTGTGTCATTTTTAACTTTAGATAGGCAATGATGTATTAATTCTATGTGGCCGAGCTTTACTTTTGATACTTGTGTTTTTGCTAATTTGCTAGATTGAGGACCAGGGTTTGAGTAGCAGCTTTTTTCCTTTCATTGTTGTGGAGGAGGATGTTTGCTCAGAAATCTGTACACTTGAGCCTCTTCTAGAAATTAGTGAAACTGACCCAGATATTGAAGGGACTGGAAAAGTTAAAGCCAAAAATCAAGCCATGGATTTTATTCATGAAATGGGTTGGCTTCTGCACAGAAGCCAATTGAAATTAAGGATGGTTCACTTGAACTCTAGTGTTGATCTCTATCCCTTGAAACGGTTCAAGTGGCTTATTGAGTTTTCCATGGATCATGATTGGTGTGCAGCAGTGAAAAAACTTCTAAATCTACTGCTTGATGGAACTGTAAATACAGGAGATCATCCTACCCTGTATCTTGCACTTTCAGAGATGGGACTCCTTCACAAAGCTGTAAGGAGAAATAGCAAGCAGTTAGTGGAGTTGCTTTTGAGATATGTTCCTGAGAATATTTCAGCTGAACTAGGACCCGAAGTCAAGGCTCTAGTTGATGGAGAGAACAAGACCTTCTTGTTTAGACCTGATGTTGTTGGTCCCGCTGGTTTGACACCACTCCATATAGCAGCTGGAAAAGATGGTTCCGAGGATGTGCTGGATGCTTTAACTAATGATCCTTGCATGGTAAAGTTTCTGCTACATCAAATTATATATCACTGAGGATTGACTTTTACTATGTTGGAGATTTATTTGGACCACCTCCATCACTGCATTTAATTCTTGCACATTCTGTATCCAAATACTGCATTTAGATGTTACAGTTTTTGAATTTTTGTCACCATTGCATACTGCGTTTTTAAAATTTTTTTGGGGCATCATTAAGCTGTGTTGTCCGAAAATAAAAAATCTGTACTGATTACCGACAGATCTACTTACGCCAACAATATTGTCTGACTTTGAATGAGCTGAAACCTAGATTGAAATCACCTCTTTTCGATTTTATGCCTTGCTGGAAATCTGGAGCATAATGTTTTCAGGTTAGTTAATATATGGAGTTTTTAATACAGGTTGGAATTGAAGCATGGAAGAATGCCCGTGACAGCACAGGCTCTACACCTGAGGATTATGCACGTTTACGTGGTCATTATGCTTACATTCACTTGGTGCAGAAGAAAATTAACAAGAGACATGGAGCAGCTCATGTGGTGGTTGAGATTCCAAGTAACACAACAGAGAGCAATACAAACCAGAAGCAGAATGGGTCATCCGCTAGCTTTGAGATTGGAAAGCCTGCAGTAAGGCTTAGCCAAGGGCATTGTAAACTCTGTGACAGTAAAATCTCCTGCAGAACCGCAGTAGGTAGGTCTTTGGTATACAGACCTGCAATGCTCTCAATGGTAGCCATAGCTGCAGTCTGTGTCTGTGTGGCCCTTCTGTTTAAGAGCTCTCCCGAAGTAATATGTATGTTCCGACCCTTCAGATGGGAAACATTGGACTTTGGAACAAGCTAAGGTTCCATTAACTTGCAACTCAATAAAACTTGATAGGTAATGTAAGGATTCGTTCATAGACTGAATGACTGAGATTTCCTGTAGGATTGGTTCTTTGTATTAGCTAAACTGTGCAATATTGTTTCGTATTTGTCGTCATCAAATGGTCATGTTTGTACAATGTATGTAGATGCAACTCTACTTCAAACTTTATTTGATAGGATTATTTTAGTCTAAGTGTAATACTTGTGTGGAATATTACAGCCCCCTTTGATTAAACGACGAGTTCGTATAAATGGTAATTATATTGAAATATCGAATGTCTAGGGTTGTACCGTATTTGGATTTGTTTAAATTATAAGAAAAAAAATTCCCAAAAAAATATCCTAAAAGGATTTTAATTGCAAGTTATTTTGAATAAAAATATTTTATCACAAAATAAGTCAACTTTTAAGAAAGTGATGGTCTTTAAGATTCAGTTAGTATATAATTCAATATGTTCTGATAGTCAAATAACTACAAGCAAGATTTTGAGGAATAATCTCTGAGAATTGGGAGAAAGGTATCCGTCCTTGCTGAAAAGAACTAGTTAGTGAAGGAAGGTTTCTTGTAGAAAACAATGTCCAATATGAATTTTACAAACACTTGTGTGAGATAGTTAAAATGTAATAGTTAAAATGCTCAATTACACTAAGGTCTCCTATATAACTTTTACAAATAAAATTTGATTACTAGTATTTTTTCACTTCTAACTTATAATAAATATATAAATTTACTCTTTACTATTTCTTATATTTCCTTATGAGATAAATAATATAAGTATTATTTTTCATTAACCTACTTCTATTTTATTTTATTATTTAATACTTGTCAATCGTAGTTAAAAAAAATTGTTTAAAGTACAAAAACACCTCTCAAATGAGACCGTTTACTAACAAACACTCTTTGTTGAGAGATATCTTGTTGAGAGATATCTAAAGAGAATGAAAAGATTTAAAAATATGATGTCCTCTCTCTATATAGTATATAAGAGCTTTAACACTTCATAACTTGAAGTAATGCATACATTAATATTCTACATGACGTCCTTAGTTGTTCTTTATAAAGAATTTTTTTTTTTTTATAAATATCTTGAATAAGACTGTACTTAAATAAAAAATATTGTAGTAGTTAATAGCTTTTTAACTGTTGTAGTCAACTTATTATACATAAAAATACCTTTTGTACTGAACTTCTCTTTCTGACAATTCTAATTTTAATATACAACTACTACAAGGAAGTAACGACAATTCTAATTTTAATATACAACTACAAGGAAATTAGTCTCTTATGTCAGATAAGTTATTGGGATCTGAGTTAACATAGTGAAGGCTCTGGAAAATTCAAACTGTTAAATATTTAAAACCAATGCATAAAATGAGACATTATAGCTGTGTTAAAAAAACCAATGGTTTGGTACATATACGATTTATTGTTTTTCTTCAAAATCTTCAACTTGTTTTGATAAAAATAAAATTAAATACCCGTATCACTTTAGTTTAATTCATTTGATCAATTGGCCTTGGTTTGAACTTGGAAAGGAAAAAGAAATTATGCTCCTTTCTGTCCTTTTATTTTGGTCTTTGGTGGAGTGGGTTTGGTAATGCGAGGTACCAATCATTAGTTGACAAAGAATCTTGGTTTTTATAAAATTATTGCATTTGTTTGACGAGGGTTAATCTCACTTAAATTTATAATTATTTAAAAAAAAAGCAGGTGTAAACACAGAAAACAATTTTTGGATATGAAAATTGTGTACCAAAACACTTTATTTTGAATGGGTAAAAATTTACCCCCTCAATAGCAAACACCGAAGCAAGGGGGTAGAGTACACTGAAATTTGATCCAAATTCTACTTGGTCCCAATCATCCAACCAAAGCTTAATTTTGAGGCTTCTCCCACTTGAGTGGCTTGACAAGTTCCCAGGTGAAGTCAGGGTCCTCCCTTCCAAAGTGTCCATAGGCAGCTGTCTTGAGGAACCTGTGGCCACCCCTCTTCAGATCCAAGTTAATGGTGATCATTCCAGGCCTGAAGTCAAAATTCTCCTTCACAAGTTGAAGAATCTCCTTGTCAGGAATCTTTCCAGTTCCATAAGTGTCAATAAACACTGACAATGGCTCTGGAACACCAATTGCATAGGAGACTTGAACAATGCACCTGCGTGCAAGTCCACTTGCTACAATACTCTTTGCTGCTTGTCTTGCAACATAGGCACCACTTCTATCAACCTTAGTAGGGTCCTTTCCAGAGAAAGCACCGCCTCCATGTGCACCCCACCCACCATAAGTATCAATGATAATCTTTCTCCCAGTGAGACCAGCATCACCATGAGGGCCTCCAATCACAAATCTACCAGAAGGGTTAAGGTGGAAGATGGTCTTCTCATCCAGGTACTTCTCAGGAATCACAGGCTCGATAACATGCTCCTTAAGATCCGCAGCAATTTGTTCGTTAGTCACAGTCTCGTCATGCTGGGTGGAAATGAGGACAGTGTGGACACGAACTGGAACCATGGCACCATTGTCGTTGTAGTACTCTACTGTCACTTGGGTCTTACCATCTGGTCTCAACCAAGCACAGGTTCCATTCTTCCTAACCTCAGTGAGGCGAGCTCCTAGTTTGGTTGCAAGGACGTGACTCAGTGGCATGTATTCAGGGGTTTCATCAGTGGCATAACCAAACATATGACCCTGGTCACCAGCGCCAACTTCTTCTGGGCGCTTGGTGAAGTGGCCATGCACACCCTGAGCAATATCAGGACTCTGCTGCTCAATGTTCACCAACACCTTGCATTTATCAGCATCAAGACCGACATCATCAGAGACAAATCCAATGTTGCGGCAAGTGTTTCGAACAATCTTCTCGTAGTCTATGTTGGCTTTGGTTGTAATCTCTCCGAAGACCATGACCATGTTAGTCTTGGTGCATGTCTCGCAGGCAACCTTGCTGTCAGGATCCTGTTCAAGGCAGGCATCAAGCACTGCGTCGGAGATCTGGTCACACAGCTTGTCAGGGTGGCCCTCATTGACGGATTCAGAGGTGAACAGAAATGTCTCTGTTGCCATTTCTCAAGCTGTACAAAATAGAAAACAAAACAAAATCTTTAGTCTAACATGGCCCAAAAGCTTGAAAAACAAAAGATCCAGCGAAGAAAATTGAAGGAAAATCCAGAAATTTGATGCTGAAATTGACTTAAAAGTTTATCTCTGCTTTCTGAAAGTTTCGCTAGGAAAAGCCTAGAGATTAACAAAGTAGTATAGAATAAAGAACATACCTTGAAAGAAAAATAAAATGGCATGACATATTACGAAAATTGTATTTTTCTTAAAATAAAACTCGACGAGATTGAGAGCAGAACTTGATGTACCGATGTTTCTTTCTGTATTAGACAAATTTATATATAGTTTCTTGGACGTTGTTTACGTTGTTCTTTAATCAAGAATTAAATTTTCAAATAATCGGATTAGATAAAAACTTGCAGAAAAACTTGTTAGATTGTCGAAGTTAAACTCTAATTGCAATTACGTTTTTCATTTCTTATCCATCTAGTAATATTTTATGCAAAAAAACTGAGAAAAATACATACTAAACTTTTTTAATAATCAACATTGTTATTACTAAAATTAGTTAAACGAGTAAGCATTTATAATACTATTTCATTACTCCTAATTAAGACATAAGGTATAAAATAAAGATTTTAATCCGAATTTTCATCTATTAAACATTTCTTAATCCATAAACAATTATCTTAAAGTACAAAGCAACAACTAAAAGAAACATTACTCTCTACATATATGTCACTAACTAAAGATGGAAATGAAAAAAAAAAAAAAAAAAAAAAAAAATTTAAAAAAATAAAAAAAAAATTACCCCCCAAAAGTAAAAGAAGAATAAAAAAATATAAAAAGAAAAAAAAAATTTTTTTGTTTTAAAAAAAATT
>Ga0099825_1007672_pt1 | contig 13057 bp, 3 predicted proteins | sample SiratroredBW_FD_76838 | JGI IMG/M metagenome (GOLD analysis project Ga0099825, IMG submission 76838) | Root nodule microbial communities of legume samples collected from California, USA - Siratro red BW | ecosystem: Host-associated > Plants > Roots > Nodule | place: USA: California | collected... | reverse complement strand
ATAAAATTTATTATTCTAAATTTTATAATTAATTATATAAATTTTTTAATATAATTTATTATTTTTTTTTTAAATTTTAAGAAAAAATAAATAATTTTTTTTTCCTGTGTTTTTTTTTTTTTTTCATTCTTATATATGGAGGCAAAGAAAATGATGTATCTAGTTTTTCTTTCCTCACATCGATTCTCTCTTTTTAGTGGTAACTAACCATACAAACTAACACAATGTGATGATATTTTTGTGGCATTGGAAAACTGTGGACACCGTTGATCACTTTGAGTTGGATGGATATGGTAAAATTGGAAACGGAACCATGGACAGGCTCTGGTTTAAGCAGATACGGAACCCGTCATAATCCAAGTTATTCTCATTTCGGAGAATACATCTTGAAAAATCAAAATTATAATTATAAATGTTCTAATCTTCTTATCTAATCTTACTTTTACCAAATTTTAATGTATCTTAATTTTTTAAGACTTCTTCTAAATTACTTTTCGCACGGATTATTTTAGAAAATACCCTTAAGTAGGAAGAAAAAAATAAAAATGAAATTCCACTACACTTGAAGTTCATTTGGAAAAATTACAAATTATTGATGAATTCAGTATTATTAATTAATTTAACTAGTTTTCTGATCCGATTTTGGTAAGGAACTTTGTTTTCCATAATAATTTAATTTAATTTAAAAATTATGATCACCTGTCAAGAATAATTGTGATATTAGGAACAGATGCAAACTATATACAATCATATCGTGTCAATTTTAGATTAAAACAAATCTTTTCTTTAATTTAATTTTTGAGAGCTTCCCACGACAAAATTAATTCGATCAAAATTTTAAAATGGTTGATTTTAGTTTAAACACTAGTAGAATCCAATAACAACGAATTAATACAATTGAATATTTAAAAAAATATTTGGTGTACGTATTTAAAAATCTACTTGAAACCAATCTGAGTTAAGTAATGAAAAACAATTATGTTTTGGTAATAAATAAGTGCATTACTTAATGTAAAAAAAAATTGTGTTTTTATGATAAGTAAGTGTATGAAATAATTCAAATGTGATAATTAAATTTAAATCATATTTAAGTTTTAATTTACTTAATAGTATATGTTATATAGTTCATGTGTTATGAGTTTTGAGTATGCTAAAAATAGAAGTGGACTTGATGTGGGTCTGGAGAGTAAATCAAAATAGATGTTTGGTTACAAAACAAAATGTGTAGGGAGGTGAGCTTAGAAAATAAGGATGTATAAATAGCGATACCTAAAATCAAGAGCCGGACTAAATTGTTTATTATATTTAAATATAATATTATATGCCTAATTTAAATATAATAGGAGGATTCTCCATCAGAGACAAATTCATACAATAACCATATAAATAACTCTAATGTAATTATTTATAAGATTAAGTTTTATGTGACAAAGACGTTCCTAAAGTCAAGTCAGAGACTGAAAGAGTTAAAAGTGAAAAAAGCATCAATATAAAAATTTAGAATTAATACAATTTATTTTAACTTTCTGTCTCACCTAATAAATATATGAAAAGTTTGCATTGAAAAATAGTTCTTAATAATTTTTAAGATGTGGACAGTCACCTTCATTATAAAAGTCCTTCTATGATATTTTAATTTACATTTTACAGGCCTTGTTGTGTCACCTAAAGTTTTACTTCATTGAAATAGTTTCAGGTTTTAATATGATTTATTTAGGGAAATTACATTTTAATATTATTTATTTATGGATTACATTCATTTGATATCAGTTTTATTTAATAAGATGTTATATAATAAAATAATAATTTATTTTAGTATTAAATAATTGTATTTATTGTATCTAGCATCAAAGTGTCACCGTTATTTAGTGGTGGATACTTTTAAACCAAAAAATATATTATTTTATTTTTACGACTCAAAATCTTAAATGTCATTTCATACCATCATATATTTATGGAGAGTTTTTATAAGACTTTAATCTTAAACTTATGATTTTAAATATTTCTCTGGAATGTAAATACACTAAAAACATCCTAGGAAAAATGTTATAAAAAAATATTACCAAACCAATTTTATTGCAATTTAAAAAGATGTTGTATTCATTAGGTGGACACAAATTTGTAGAAATTTATTTAAGTTGAGCATCTCCTCTTGCATGCTATCTTTATTTTATTTGGTTGACATATAAATCCACGCCGAGGCTTGTCATGCTTAGTCCTTGCCAACATAGTAGATGACCTTGTTTGGTTGTTCCTACAAAGCCCTGTTAGATAGCCATCTACTGAACATGGCAAGGCATTCTTCAGGCTTGTACTCAGGAGCTGTGTGGCCTCCACCCTGAGAGTATATCAGCACAAACAATCAAATAAGGAACTAACAAATATTGCCATATAACTCACTCTCACAGCATGGTTGATTGTTCAAGTTTTAAAAGAAAGAATTCCACCGTTCAATCTAGAGTAACAGAGTTCATGAATTCTAATAATCAAACATAAACTTAGTTCTATATCTCTGCCAATGTGGACTCACCATTCCAACTTATTTTGCGTAAACAAGATCCAACAAATTTATCCCTTGTTCACCTATCTAGAATATACTCATCAAATGAAATCTATGTGTGATCATCAAGGAGAACAAAAAAGACTTGCCTTCACAGTTGCAAATGTCATACGATTGGAGTAGGTTCTTGTGTATCTGCTTGCAGGACAACAAATATATACATATATATAAGTACACAATTCAATTAGCTTTCCAGATAAAGTAATCCTAAATAAAATAAGGGGAGTACCCTGCAACTTGGCCATTTGTATACCATGGCCTCCAATCTTCCACGATGGAGTAGTTTAAAGATCTTATCCATGCTTGAGTTGCCAAGAAAGTTATTTTCAAGTCATGGTCGCCACTGTTATGAATACACAAAAGTTATTTACCTTATAATATTTAAATTCATTCATATGTGTTACCTTATTCATTATGAGCATAGAGGAAGAATATCGACCTTACCTGTATATCAGTGAACGGTAACCTTTTCTACTGAGGTTTACATGATACCCAACGCTGTCTGGAATATCCTCTTTTTGTGGTATATCGAAGGTACACCGACGCCATTTTCCTGTAGTTCCCTGCAACCAGGTTTATGTTAGTTTTATAGCCAACTAATTATGAGGGAAGAATACTGTTACAAGTATCAACTGAACCTTGCGTATATGCAGTGCAGTGCGAACATTATCATCATTGGCCCAATAAGCGCAGAGGAAGTATGCATAACTCTAATGGTGGAAACGAAATAAACATAAAGTTAAATTCAACTATATGAAGAATTTGGCTTTAAATGCAATTAAGAGACAACTAGATTGTAGTTTACAGATGGTATATGAAACAATAAATGGATGCAAGGTATATAGCAAGAAAGTAATTGGATAATATATGAAAAGAAGCATTGAGTGAATCATCACTGATTCAATAAAGCATGAAGTTTACGCGACAGCTTAAGGGTGGCAAATTGAGATCCGTCTCTGAGAGGTTGCTGCCGGGATATTTCTTAATTAGTGATCTCCTCTGAGATGTTTCGGTATCAAGCCTACACAAGGGCTGCAAAATATAGGTATCTGAAATTCCCGATATAGCCTGCAGCAATATATGGAAAGTCATCGACTGCAATCACCCATTTCACTAGAAACTCTACTGGTAAAATTTGATATGGAAAGAAGGGGCAGAAAAAAAAAGAAAAAAAGATGCATACCTCGTTGAATGACTTGATATCTCTAGAACATAATGTATTTCTGCTGTCTACATTTGTGTACTCTCCTTCACAATTTTTTTGCAGTGACTTTGCATTGAAACGAGAGATTAGTTAGCATTTGACTTTCGTTTCATCAACCCACAATTTTTAAGCATAGCTATAGATGAATTAGAATGAAATTACCTCGTATAATTCGTCAGAAATAAGTCCCATTCCATGACAAAAGGGAATTTGATAGTTCTCTTCTCTTCGAGTTGTTAGTGCATTCCCTAGCAGGTAACCCTGAAGAAAAAGACATTTCATAATCAGTCTGCATGTTCTATAATACAAGAGCCGCATTCTCATAATTAGAGGAATATCCAACCAATTGAATTTAGGGAGGAGTTACTTTGACTTTGTTAGGAATATCTCTCATAAGCTGTCCAAAAAATGCATTCTTAACTTAAAGAAATACTTCAAGATTCTAACCTGAAGATTTATCCACGGTTGAACCCCTTCTTCATTTCCTGAAAACAACGGAATTTGACAGTAGTTGAAATTTTCAACATAGTTATATTAACCTAACCCGATGAGGCTATTAAACAGCCAAGAGGAATTAGCTTCAATATATGTGAGGTTACAGAGTTTCTATAAAAATTGAATCACATGAGTTTTTCACCTCGAGAAATTTCTTGAACAACTGCCGGAACAACAATTCCAGAATATGAATCGCCAGCAATGTAAATTTCATTTGTCAAAAATTTTGGATGATCAATCAACCACTACAAAAAATTAAGCATGGTTTTAGAAACTCAGTTAACTAACATACTTTATCTACAGACAGAACAAAAAACCAAAGAAAAAGGTGATGATTGTGAAATAAAACCAAAAACTGAAAAATGGTGAGTACCTTCCTAAGAAATTGATGGACTTGCAGAACTTGTCTCGAATCACTTCGTTGAGTACCCGATCTTGTGGTAGCATAAGAGAAGCCTGTAGAAACAGGCAAGTCTACAAATATAATGCTACTAACCTGTCAAAACATTAAATATCAATAAATAAGCATAACATAATAACAAAAGCTAAAATATCAGTATGAACCAAGAAAAAGGAAGAAGCATAATGGAGACCTTAGTCCATGAGTGTGACCTATAGAATAAATTTGGAACGCTTCCATTATATTCCTCATGCTTCAAACCAAGTGGGCCTGCAACATTCAAATGCAATAATCATGTAATTGCCTATTACATACATAAGTATTGCGAAAAAGTAAAGTAGAAATTGGGAAACAATGATGGTACTGTTACCTATTTCAATGAAGAGGCCAGAGAGCGCTGAGCAACCAGGGCCACCAGTGAGCCAAAGCATAAGAGGATCCTCCTTTGGATTGTTCTCTGACTCAACGAAGTAGTAGAATGCCTGCACATCCTCTGATTCACCCACTCCCACATATCTATTCACCAAATAACATTTCAATGCCTTTCATTCAAGATCTGATATTAATCCAATGAACACAAGTACTGTCACATTTTTTTGTGGCTGAGTGTAACTTACCCAGTTTCAAGAACAAAAGGAAGGGGTCCCTCGAACCCAGGAAGGAACTTAACTGTGGAGCCACACCATGAAAGTTGAAAAAAGAAGTGTGATAAGAGAAAAAGGGGAAGTAGAACTCCATAATAAACGAAATCAAAACCAGTGCTGCAACTTGAACTAAGCTTTGCCATTTCTAATGCTCTCTCCCTGTTCTCACTGAACATTTCCATGCTTTTAAACTAGTGACTAATCACTAACCATGTATAACGCCCGGGCGTTAATTAAGTGATTAAAATAAATACGCTTTTTAATTAATTGATTGTTCAATCATGTGAAGATCCCCGTTTAATATATATATATATATATATATATATTCCAACCAGAATGTCAACAACAACAACAATAAAAGTTAGGGAGGGTGTTCTCAACCTTGCTACCTGACTTGTAAATTTGGCGGGTCATCATGTTTTTTAAATTAAAATAAAAACATATTTTTGTATTATTTAAAATATATAAATATTTAATATTATTGTAATATAAATCATTAATATTTATAAATTAAGTTTTAATTATTAATTATAATAAAATATTTTAACCTATAAAAGTGATAATTGTTTTAATTTATTAAATTAGAAATATTAGTTCATCAATTAAAAACCTAAAAGTTAATTATATAATTAAATATATAGTATATATGAGTATAAATAAAAAATATAAAAATTAAAAAGAAAAAAAAATTAACGAATTGAGATTTTCAATCCATTACTCGACTCGACATGTCCCATCTCGTTTTGATGAGCCAAAACGGATCAGATTCACCCAGAGTGTCACCCATACTCGTAATAAATGAAACTATAATATTTTAATAACAATGGGACGGTCCATATGATTAATGTCGAGATAAACTTACTCTAAGTTAGCATTTGACTTTCGTTTCTTCAACCCACAATATTTAAGGATAGCTATAGATGAATTAGAATGAAATTACCTCGTATAATTCGTCAGAAATAAGTGCCATTCCATGGCAAAAGGGAATTCGATAGTTATATTCTCTTCGAGTTGTTAATGGACTCCCTAGCAGGTAAGCATACATTTCATAATCAGTCTGCATGTTCTATAATACAAGGGCAGCATTTTCTTAATTAGAGGAATATCCAACCAATTGAAATTAGGGAGGAGTTACTTTGACTTTGTTAAGGAATATCTCTCATCAGCTTTCCAAAAAATGAATTCTGAACTTAAAAGAAATACTTCAAGATTCTAACCTGAAGATTTATCCATGGTTGAACCCCTTTTTCATTTCCTGAAAACAATGGAATTTGACAGTAGTTGAAATTTTCAACGGTTATATTGACCTAACCCAATGAGGCTATTAAAAGCCAAGAGGGACTTAGCTTCAATATATGTTTGTGGTTACAAATTTTCTATACACATTGAATAAGATGAGTTTTTCATCTCGGGAAATTTCTTTATCAACTGCCGGAACAACAATTCCAGAATATGAATAGCAAACTTCATTTGTCAAAAATTTTGGATGATCAATCAACCACTACAAAAAATTAAGCATGGTTTTAGAAACTCAGGTGACTAACTGGAGATATATTTGGGTGAAAGTATATATTTGTATTGATATAAACTAATATTTATATATTTTCAAGAAAAATAGAATGTAAAACCACAGTTTAAAAACATATCTAAACTAAAAAAACAGTTTAAAATTAATTATAAAATCAAAAAGTCTATTACAAACAGATTACTAAACTTGATAACTAACACCCTAAGTTCATAGGAAAAAAACTAAATATCAAATCCTTAATTCATGAAAAAAAAAAATAAATATTAAATCCTTTCATTCCACTATTTCTCTTGCACTTTTCTTATTTTGAATTTTTCCAAATTTTATCATAAGAGTTATTTTTCCAAGACTTATCCTGGTCTCTTTTAATGTACATTCCAATTTTGTCTACTTTTGTTTTTTTTTTTTTTCTACTTGATGTGGCTGTTTGAGGGAGGCTTAATATGCAAAATCACATTTTTGGACAGCTTCCTCCATTGACTCCAACGGCAAATCGCAGTAGGCATTCATGACATCACGGAGGTTATTTCCGCTATTCCCATCATCCATGTAATTGTACTTTGGGAGACGTTTATTTGCACTGCCAGCATGTAACTCAAACATAGTGGGTGTGACAACCTCAACCCCCTTGCATCGTGCACAAAAGCACTAACCTCAGAGTTTCGAATCATTCCTCGAAGCCCTGTTGCTCCATTTTTCCGTGCCTTTGATCCTTGATATATCTCACTGTCAATCCGTCAAGAATCTCCGTCAAGAATCCCCGTAGCTAGAAGATCCTTCGTAGGAAACTTCCTTAACCTAGAACTCGAAAATCTTGCCACTAGGAGTGGTCATTAATACTGAAGTCTCGGTTTCCGATTCCCTCTTAATAGCATCATGACGTCCAACCGCAACAACATTCTTCTCAATCATTTGTTTTCTCGGATTTTTCCTTCAATGCCAAATGCATAAACCTTCTCATACTCTGAGGCCTCCTCTCTAACCGCTTTTTCATTCTCTTCTTCTTCTTTGCTTTCTCGACTGTTTTTCTTTCTCCCACTTCCCAACTTTAGCCGTACAGGAATAGGCTAAGTCAGTTTGTATGTTTGTTAAGAAGCTTTTGTCCTTCCAGTTGAGTCAAAGACTTCACAAATTTTATCTTTGAACACAACAGCATAGTCTTTCTTTAAAAGTTGTATGACACTTAACAAATTTTGATCAATCTCAAGAATATGTAGAACATTAGAGATTATTCTTTTACCTAAGTCAGAGTCAATGGCAATATCACCTATGCCTTTGACCTCAATATAGTCTCAATTCCCAATTCTGACTTTTGAAAGATGGGTTTTGCCAACTTTACAAACATGTCTTTATCATGAATGTGATAAGTGCATCCACTATCAATCAACCATGTTTCACTAGTGATGTCACTATCAAAGCAGTCACCACAAAAAGATGCCCCTCTTTCTCATCATCGATCTATTGAGCAATTTGCGCCTCTTGTTGCTTTCTTTTGCATACCTTCTCTACATGACCCTTTTGATTGCAAGATCTTCACACCACATCGGGTCTCCTCCAACATCTCCAATGTGGATGAGAAGTTTTTTTACAGTATTGACATACTGAGCACTTCTCCTTCTCGTCATTGTCATCCTCATCACTTTTCTTCTCATTTTTTCAGTCTTTCTTCTTTGCTTTGTAACTCAATTGTGACTTTGCTAGTAAAGCTCCTTCAATATTCCGCGGCTCTTGTCTCAACATTCTTCTCTGCTCTTGGGTTTGCAGAGAGTTCATCAACTCGGTTAATGAGATTTTCGTGAGATCTCTAGAATCTTCAAGTGAAGAAATCTTTGCTTCAAACCTCTCAGGGAGGCTCACCAACATTTTTTCTACAATTCTTCTGTTAGGAAAATCTTCACGTAGTAAACGAATTTTGTTTACCACGATCAAGAGTCTATCAAAATATTCTTTGATAGTCTCGGTCTCCTTCATTCTCGGCATCTCAAATTCTCTTTTGAGATTGAGAACTTGCATCTGCCGAGTTCTTTCATTTCCTTGAAACGTCTCGTGGAGAGTATCTCATGCTTCTTTAGCGGTTTCACAGACCATACTTCTTGTGAAAACAACATCAGAAACAACATAGTGAATACAGGTATTGACCTTCGATCTTCTCATTACTTCATCATTGTAATTTCTGATTTGAGCTACAGTCAGATTTTCTTGTAGCGGCTGAATTTCAAACATTACAACATCCTACAAACCACTTGCTTCTAGATAAGACTTCATTTTGACAGACCATATCTCAAAGTTTTCACCTGAGAAGACTGGTGGAGCTGTCATGAAATTTTCGGCCATATCTTAATACTTGTCACTCGGGTCTCACTGATCTCTCGTATTTTTTTTATCTCTCACACTATCAGATCCTTAAGAACTAAGAGCTCTGATACCACTTTGTAGATATATTTGGGTGCAAAGATATATTTTTATTGATATAAACTAATATTTATACATTTTCAAAAAAAACCAAAATGTAAAATCATAATTTAAAAACATATCTAAACTAAAAAACAGTTTAAAACTAATTATAAAATCAAAAAGTCTGTTATAAACATACTACTAGACTTGGTAACTAACACACTAAATTCATGGAACAAAAAAAATAAATATCAAATCCTTTGATTTTCGTTATTTCTCTTATACTTTTCTTATTCTGAATTTTCCCGAATTTCATCATACGAAACATCTTTCCAACACTAACATACTTATCGACATACAGAACAAAAAACCAAAAAAAAAGGTGATGACTATGAAATAAAACCAAAAACTGAAAAATGGTGAGTACCTTCCTAAGAAATTGATGAACTTGCTGAACTTGTCTCGAATCACTTCGTTGAGTACCCGATCTTGTGGTAGCATAAGTAAAGCCTGTAGAAGCAGGCAACTCTACAAATATAACGCTACTAACTTGTCAAAACATTAAATACCAATAAACAATCATAATAACATAATAACAAAAGCTAAAAATTTCAGTTTTAACCAAGAAAAAGGAAGAAGCATAATAGAGACCTTAGTCCTGACTTACAGAATAGATTTGGAACGCTCCATTATATTCCTCACGCTTAAAACCCAGTGGATATGCAACATTCATTATAAAAAATTCTTGATTTTTATCTACATTATTATATACGGATTTTTATTCGTATGTAAATTTAGCATTATATATAAATTTTACATACAGATTTATTATATACAGATTTATTATTTACGGATTCAAATCTATATGTAATTACATACGAATCTAAATATATATGTAATTACTTACAGATTCATTATATACGTATTTATTACATATAAATTTTATATACGGATTCAAATCCGTATGTAATCTATTTACAAAATTTTTTGTAAGTAATAATTATTAATATTATTATTATTTTTAATATAAAGTTGATATTAGTATTGTAGTTATAACTTGTGTATGAACTATAAAAGACCTGATTTGAATCCTAAGGATTTTTATCCGTATAATTTTGAATTTTTGTGTTTTATGCGAAAAAGTAAAGTAGAAATTGGGAAACAAAGTTGGTATTACCGATTTCTGAGACAAGGCCATAGAGGGATGAGCAACCAGGGCCACCAGTGAGCCAAAGCATGACAGGATCCTCACTGTCTCATTTTTTTGTGGCTGAGTGTAACTTACCCAGTTTCAAGAACACAAGGAAGGGGTCCCTCGAATCCAGGAAGGAACTTAACCGTGGAGGCACACCATGAAAGTTGAAAGAAAAACTGTGATAAGAGAAGAAGGGGAAGTAGAACCCCATAATAAACGAAATCAAAACCAGTGCTGCAACTTGAACTAAGCTTTGCCATTTCTAATGCTCTCTCCCAGTTCTGACTTTACATTTGCATGGTTTTAAACTAGAGACTAATCGCTAACCATTATAACACCCGGGCGTTAATTAAATGATTAAAATAAATACACTTTTTAATTAATTGATTGTTTAATCATGTGAAGTTCCAACCCGACCGGTTTAAGATATTTTTCCAACCAACAACAATGAGAACCGTAGAAGTGGGGGCCATATTTATTGTGGTTTATGACAGATGAAAGGAAATTGTATACGTAATAAATGAAACACTGTAATACCTTTAATAGCAGTGTACGGTTCATATGGTTAATGTCAGAGATTGGCTTACTCTAAGTAGATAGAAAAGATATTAAAAATGAAATCCATTTGCACTTTAAGTTCATTTGGAAAAATTACAAATATCATTAATTAATTTAACTAGTTATTTTATCTGAATTTAGTGAGGAACTTTGTCTTCCATAATTTAATCTAATTTGAAAGTGTATGACCACGTATCAAAAATAATTGTGATATTTAAAACAAATGCAAACGATGTGCAACCATGTTTTATCAATTTTATATTAAAACTAATTTTTTCTTGAATTTCAATTTTATGGAAGCTCGTCGACACCTTTCCGCAACAATTTGAATAAAAGTATTTTGTTTTTATTCTTTATCTAATATCCTAAAAATACTCAACAATTAATTTCATCAAAATTTGAAAATAGTTTATGTTAGTTTAAGCACTAGCCGAATCCAACAACAGAGAATTAACTTAATAGAATGTTTGAAAAATGTTTGGTGTACGTATTTAAAAATATACTTGCAACCAGTATGAGTAAGTAATGTAAAAAAAACTGTGTTTTATAAGTGTATTAAGTAATGTAAAAGGTTTGTGTTTTTACAATAAATAAGTATATGAAATAATTTATGTGATAATTATATTAAATCTTTAACTTAATTAATGGAATATGTTATATAGTTTCTTTCATGAGAATATATTATATAGTGTATAGGTTTTATGTGAGTTGTGAGAATACTAAAAATAGAAGTGGAGTTCAAGTACTCTGTATAATTGATCCTTTAATTTTAAGGATAGGAAGTGTAAAAGGATTATTTTGTATTGGAGTTGGAATACCTTTAAATTGTTTTTATTAATTTTATTTTTCGTTGTTTAAAAAAAAAAGAAAAACCATTAATATTTCAAACAAAAAATAATTAGTGATAAAATTGTCATGCACAAGATAAGATAAGAAGAAAATCACTACATTATATATTATGGACAAAACAACAAATGAAAAATATCTTCCATGACGTGTAAAAATTAATTTTCCTTACTTAGAGGTAGTTTGTTTTATAAGAAAAAAAAAAAACTCAAACTTTGACCTATAAAATCAACATTCCCACTGGTTTAAATGACTATAAAATTCTAATTCTTCAATTCATTTAGAAATATGAAAGGACAAACCTTCAAATGAAAAAAAAAATAAAAATACAGAGAAATAGTTAGAGATGGGAGAACAACAATATTTACTCATTGATGCTCACTCAATGATGGAACTTAATCATAAAAAAGATAAATGATCAATCTTAAAACTAAAATAGGTAAGCAAAAACTTTATTTATATTTCTAAATTAAATATTTTAAAAATGAAATATCACACTTCTTAATTCAGAATTTATAAATCATTATTTTTTATTGTATAATAAAAAGTTCTTACAATAAGATGTTTTTCTTAAATTTGTGTTATCAAAATTTATCTCATTCTAATTATATATTGCAAAATTCCAAAGATTACATTTAGTTTTTCAAGTCTGTAATAACGTCAAAATTCTTATTGTATTGTGAATGGTTGAATCCATAAAGATTTCTAAGGTAAATTTCTCAAATTTGTGTAATTTTTTTTAAAATTTTTTGAAATGGTATATTTTTTTATTTATTTTTGGATATGGGTAAATCGTGCATAGGAGACACGATATCATTGTAAAGACAAGATATTATTGTAAAGAAATCATGACCCTATTCCACAATTTAATATAAGATTAAATGAAATCTCGAAAAGAGGACACAATCTTAATTTACTATTAAATTTTACTATTAATAAGTTAATTAATATAGTGAGAATATTGTACGATTTTAATAGGGTTAATATTCTCCACCTATTACTCTTCTGTTTTATTTAACAGGTGTGATGTATTGCTAATGTGCAACTAAAATAAATACACAGTTACAAAAGTGGTTTTAATTATTAATAAAAATAATTGAAATTAAATTAAAACAAATGTGAAGTTAATTTGAAATTAAACAATAATATGGTTGAGGGGATTATTGTTTAAATTAAAATAAAAAATGATATTAGTATGAGATTTATATATTGAACTAAATTAAAAGTAAGTTT
>Ga0099825_1007670_pt1 | contig 13065 bp, 4 predicted proteins | sample SiratroredBW_FD_76838 | JGI IMG/M metagenome (GOLD analysis project Ga0099825, IMG submission 76838) | Root nodule microbial communities of legume samples collected from California, USA - Siratro red BW | ecosystem: Host-associated > Plants > Roots > Nodule | place: USA: California | collected... | reverse complement strand
TTTTATTAAAAAATTTATTTTAATTAAAAATTTAAACTTTATAGTTATTATAAAAAAATTTCCTTTTTTTTACTCCCTATTTTTTTTTATTAGAAAAATCCCCCCCCCCCCCCCCCCCCCCTTTTTTTTTTTTTTTTTCTGCAATGCTTCTAACCAAGGAAGAGTGTTATCTCACTGTACAAACTTACGAGCATTTGAGTTTATCTCGCAAGGTGGCAATTTCTTGGGAGCTGTCTTACATGTACATTGCACAAGCTAAAATAAATGTACAATTTAACCTGTGTATAATCAGTTTTAGGGTCGGTTACTCTTTGCCACTATTTGGGATTGATAGTTATGATATGTCTTGCCATACTTCTAACATGTATCCCTGAACTCTGAATTCCAAACCCATCATCATCCTCGCCTGTTTTGGCACCATTTTTATTCAGTTTTCTGCGTTATGATGATAATTTTGTGTTTTTTTTAGCTAAGTCCAATTACTTTGTGATTCAGGACTTTTGTTGTTGTTAAGTGCGAGAGAAGTTTCTTGCTAAACCTGAATCCATCAATATTTAATCACCCAATTAATGTGGTTGCCATGTTATGTTTTTTGCATAAATAATCAAATATTGCAGACAGACACTGGTTGGTTCCACATAATTTCAGATGTTGGTGATGAAAGCAAATGGATAAATATTTAAGTATTTGTATGTTCCTGATTTGTGACAGAAGTTGTTTCCCGACTGCAGGTTTAATAGGTGATGTACCAGTTATACTTGCAAAACCACAGACTTTTATGAACTCAAGCGGTGAATCTGTATGTCTGCTATCTGGATACAATGTTCAAATGTTTTAAAGCAATGGCATTTTGTTGTGTCTATGCTATGATGACTCATGTTTATTCTTATGACATCAATTCTTTCTTTTCATTTAAAGATATGTGTCTTAATGTTAAAATAACATATCTGTATTCCAAGTTGGACCTCTGTCATAAATATTATATTTTGATTATTATTGGCTGGTGTTTCAATCTATTTTGAAGGTTGGGACCATAGTTTCATACTACAAGATTCCACTGAAGCAAGTACTTGTGGTATAATATCAATGCTATGACTACTGTGTTCTTATTTTTTAAGCAATATAGCAAAATTAGAAGGATGGTCTGCTTGAGTAATATATTAATAATTTTCTTTTTCAGATCTTTGATGACTTGGATTTACCTTTTGCTAAATTGCGGCTTCTACCAAAGGGTGGACATGGAGGCCACAATGGGTAATTATATTTTTCTTTACATGCACATTCTTTTTGCTACGGAACAGCATGTATGCCTGCTTTGGCACCTTTGAATCTATTAATCAACATGTCCATTGTTGTTGTGAATAGCAAGGCCTGGATTCTTCATATTTATGAAAGTTGAAATGTTATATTTGTCTTCCTTTAGTCACACCCACAAGGTCAGGGAAATGCTCAGCTTGAAGAATACTTTGCTACACAATAATCTTTTTTCATGCTCAACTGGATCAAGGCAAAATATTAGGTTGTGGGATTCTAGACTCGAATGCCTTGTTTTGGAAAGGAACTATTTATTTTCATTGAATGTGGTTAAATTTTCTGCTGTCTGTCTAATGATCAAGGTAATATCCTCTCTCACTCTTGGGGCAAAGGGTGTTTGAGTGGCTTACTTGCTGTGTTGTACAACCAAGACAATGTGAATGGCAGGCACACAGTCAAAGAGAACTAGAAAAATTACTATAGTAAAAAAGTGCCTTTCTCTGCTGAACTATATGTTGTAGGGATAAATCAGCTTCCTTTTCTCTGCATCAAATAATTGATTTGTGTGGTTTTGGTACCGTGCCAGTTTGAGAAACTCATTTTTTGTGTTTGGGTTGGGGAGTGCATTGGAAAGACTGTATTTAAGTTTTGGAAGAGGCAAGGCATGCCGGAAGCCTAACTATTTTTATTATGGTAATTTATACTGGGTGATATAACAATAACCATTTACCTTGTTTCTTTCAAATTGAAGGAGAAATGAAGTGTCACTGTTTTCATTTTCCTTCTTGGTTTTTGGCAGAATGAAGAGTGTTATTAATCATTTCAAAGGGAATAATGGTTTTCCTCGTTTAAGAATTGGTAAGTATACCATTTCAATAATTTATAACACATCTATATTACAGTAATTTATAATACCATGCCATTTTGTTGCTGATTAGGAATTGGACGACCTCCCGGTAAAATGGATCCTGTAGCGTTTGTTCTTCGCACGTTCACTAAACAGGAGAGAGAAGAGGTATATATATATATATTTTTTTTTTCTCATTTTGAAGTTTGAGCTGACAACTGACTTGCAACACATGGAAGTTCTAAATGTTCATAAACTTATCTTTCAGTTAAATTTTACATTACACGATGGATTAGAAGCTGTGCGGATTCTTTTGCTTGAGGGATTTGATAGAAGTGCGACATTTGTCAATAGTGCCAAAAAGATAGAGCAAACAGGTTGAGGAATAGCAAACCCTTTTGACAAGTACAAACAGGATCGTATGGCAAGGAGATACATACTAGTTAAAAAGAGTAAATTCGTTAAAGGCATTTTTAATTCGACAGAGTTATGTCTGAGCAAATATTCATCCATTTTTTCAGAAGCAGTTTCTTCCCAATGAATTCGAACCTGTAACTTGGAATCTTCAGGTACCTGTATGTTTCGATACTATTCTGTTCTGTTTTATCAAATTTGGGCCCTTCCAGCACCTTGAATGGGTACAATGTTAATGTTGTGGAATTATTATTAGGCAGTTGCAATTAACTTTTATAATGATGATAGTATATGATCATTTTCTCTGTAAAGATTCCATCCTTAGCTGCCAGTAAGTTAATAGCTCAAAGGTCACGCAACATCTGTCTTTAATCCTTCATCACTATGTACGGCAAGGTTTTTCAGAGAGTTTTTTATTGGTTGAGAGAGGACTATGTATACAAGACTTGCTGTGGTATGATGTCATGAATCTGCTCATCCATTTCCTTTCCTTAGAGAGAGAGAAATAATGATTGTCATTGACTGTTTGGTCAAGGAGTTGTATTTTTTAATCAAAGTTTTTGTGTATAACCTCCACCTACATATCTTTGAAAATTGCTATTATCATTACTTCTACCATACTATTTAATATTATATGGAGTTTATTATTGGATGAAAATAAAATTCTAATTAAACTAAATTAAATACTTTTAATGTTATTTTTGTCTCAAAATTAAATCAATTTAGTCTTATAGAACTATGATAAATTTATCCTTGAAAATTGGAATTATAATTTAAAATTTAAAAGTGAGCTCAATTTAAAATTTGCCTTTTCATAATCATAATGCTAACTATTATTTTTTTCAATGTCATGATTCCATTTTTTCAAGTTGATAGTTCAAATTAAACAAACTTACTATTTTATCAAATTAATTTGATTATAATTTAAAGATTTGTGAATTAAGCTAAATTAAATGTATTTGATAACTTTTTGTCCAAAAATTAAAAACTCTAGTTTTAGTGGTGAATTATTTAATTAAGACAAAGTTATCTTTAAATTAAAATCTTGTTTAATATGTGTTCAATTTAAAATTTTGATTTTTTTATTGTTTAAATGATAATTATAAAGTTTTAATTGTTTTATTTTCAATTTTCAAATATTAGTTAATTACTAATATTTTTTTATTTTGAAAAATAAAAGTAATCTAATTTTAAAAAAAGTTTGTTCATCTTTTAAAGTAATCTTAATTTTGAAAAAAAAAAATTTCATCCTTTAAAGATTCAGCATGTCTCAATTATTTAATTATATTTTTAAATATTTGACTAAAATAATCAAGAAATGATAGTGTTGTTGTCAATAATAATTATTTAAAGTAATATTTTAAATATGTATTTTATTTATAAGTTTTTTATTTATCAGTTACAAATAACAAAGAAAATAAATTTTGGACCTAAATAATTTTATACAAGCAATCTTACATTGAAATTATCATAATATTCTAAAAACATATTAATATAAAATTACTGTAACTTTAATATTTAACAAACAAGCTCTGTTTTTAAGATTTAATATGGACAGAACATTGAGACTCACATAACACCGTTACTTACAAAACGTACCTAAATTTTGTATGACATATACTATTTTTTAAAAGAGAAAAGTATAATTTTAAAACATTCGCTAACCATTTCCCTTGATGATGGAGATGGTACACATTTTCATTTATTTTATCATTTGTTTCTTTATATTTATTAATTAATTCTATATCTAAAAAAATACTTATAAAAATATAAACTATTTTTATTATATATTTATAATCATGATTTTTTAAATAAAAATTAAAACATTTTATAACTGTTTTTGATACATGTTTTATTATAAATTTACAAGTCCCATCATATAATTAAGTTTTATATGTATAATTTTTTCTAACTGTAAAATTGTTTTTAATAAAAATTTCAAATTATTTAATTACAAAAAATACCTTTTAATCATATTTTTATTTTTATTATCATAAAAATATGCACGCTTCCACTCTTCCTTGTTTGTTTGTACAGATCTGAAGGGCCCAATCCAAAACCTGCATGGATTGAATCCCAAAAACCCGCCATCAGCGGAAACTTGAAAAAGCCCTTTGTCTCTCTTCACTCCTTCTTCATTTCCTTCTCTCTGCTCCTTCTTTGCTCTCTCATCTCATCTCATCAAACCCTTCAATCCTAACTCTCTTAGCCAACCCACATTGACCTCTCCACACTCAGTCATGTATGGCGGTGGTCAGTGTTCACTCTTTTCTTTTCTCTCACTCTCAAATTTGCTATTCTCTGATAATCGTTTTCATTCTAATCTTTTTGTTTTCTTTCTGTTCGTAATTCACAGACGAAGTGTCAGCAATAGTAATAGACCTGGGTTCGCATACATGCAAAGCCGGTTACGCTGGTGAAGATGCTCCCAAGGCCGTTTTCCCCTCTGTGAGTGTCTCTTTTAACTGTGACCTACCCTCCAAGCAAACATTCTGCTCTTGCTTCTTCCATCAGATAGAAATTGAAATGTGCCTCTATGAGTTTTTAATCTTATTAATTTGTATCTTAAATATTGAAGGTTTCTCAAGCCTTAAGCACCTTAGTGAGGATAGTAATTTCATAGAATGGACAACTTCTGGGACTGAATTTTTGTATGCAAACTTTTGGGGACTGAATCAACACCACATTACTAGGTTTAGGATGAAATTGTATATTGACTGTTCCATCTTTTGATCAGTTATATCAATTGTATATTATTATTCCTTTTCGGATATGGTTCTGGAAGTTAACCGGCCACTAGCATTATCTAATCTCAGTAGTTGATGATATAATAAACACTAAGTGCATATGCATAACAAGTCATGTATATATTGAAATATTATTGATTTTCTTTGGATAATACCTAGTTTATTTTTACTTTACTGGAACCAAATTTGTGCATGTAGTGAATAGATAACTATTGGTGCTTGATCTTAATACTGTGGGATGCATGCATAACATATTCTTGTAAGGGATATCTGGAAAATTTATAGGACATACATAGTTACATATAGTGGTTGATTGTTTAGGTTGTTGGTGCAATTGATCAAATGGACATTGATGGACCTGTTGATGCTGGTGTTAACACTGGATCTGCTGTGGATTTACAAAACAATAACAAAAATCATGATTCTGATAGAACCAAGGGAAAATGCAAACTTTATGTAGGATCTCAGTCACTGGGATACCGTCGAGACTATATGGAGGTATTTGAATCTGCTATATTAGGCTTTAATTAATCATTTCAGTTTTTTCTTAATTATTTTGTTTTTTCTTTTTGTAATTTATCTGCTATGTTGATTAGGTGCTCTCACCACTGAAGAATGGAGTTATTGTTGACTGGAATATTGTTGACAACATATGGGATCATGCTTTGAGGTTGTTGCTGACTACTGAATCTGTATAATCTGGAATGAGGAATCATCATTTTCTTCTCTTCTTCTCTTCTTCTTTTGGGTGGTATACAGGATCATTATTTTCTTGATATATAATATGCAGTTGTCAATTGCCAAGGTTCCTACTTAGGAAGCTTGTGATGGTTTTTTCATATGCATTGGTCCCAAGAATTAGTCAACTCTAGTATATAAAGAGAGTAAAAAGGGAATATGCGTGGTTTACACTAATCTCGCCATATTTTTACCAATCCATGTATGTATGATATTATTTTTTCATTTGTGTCAAGTATTCTTCTCTTACGCATTGTGGGTAATTTATTTTTTTCTTATGTTTTATTCTACTATTCACTGTCACTGGTTTTTCAGGAAATGCCTCCTAGTTGATCCTAAAGAGCGTCCAATGCTACTTGCGGAATCATGTTCCAACACTCAAGAACAGAGAGAAAGGTATTCTAATAAAAGTACACATCTCTCTCTCAGTTAAGTTTTTGGTTTTTAGGCTTTTAGATGTTTACACCATTATATTATTTCATGTTCTGTAATAAAGTTTGGTTCAATTCTCGATTTTTAGATTTTCATTTTTTAGTTATTTTTTTTCTGTATCAGGGCAGCAGAACTTATGTTTGAAAAATATAAAGTGCCAGCATTGTTTTTGGCGAAGAATGCGGTAAGTTGTATGACTTTACTTCTCTGGTCATATCTTAATTTTACATGCAAGTTGCAAGTTGCGACAAAAAAATTAGTGATAAAAGAGGCATTTTATATAGTTGGCAAGAAACCATGAATCTGTGAACTAGTTAATGGAGTCGTTCTTGATACCAGGTTCTCACATCTTTTGCGTCAGGGCGTGCTACCTCGTTAGTTGTTGATAGGTATGAGATTTTGAAGCTGATAAATAGCTTGGTTCTTTGTTGATGTTAATGTTCAATACAATTTCCAAATTATGTACTTGTGAATATGATTCAGAAGATAGTGCAATACATTTGTCTTCCCTTTTTTTTTTTTTCAGCATGCAACTAGTTTTTTGTTGTCACTTTTTTTCATATTCATTGATTGTAGTAGACATGCCACATTATAATACTACATTTCTGATGTGTAGTTTTGTTCATTATTTCAAAATTTAGTGGTGGTGGATCAACTACAGCTGTACCAGTACTGGATGGTTATGTTCTTCAAAAGGTATTGCTTGCTGTCCTGGAAGATAGAGCACATATATTTGATGACCTGGTCCATTTTTCTACATGCTTATTGCATTTAATGTGTTATTTTAAGATTGATTTTATTACTTATACTTCTCTTTGTGTGAATTATTGTTCCAAAAACATCTTATTTCATTAAAAATTATCACTATAAGTCATTGATATATTGCTTACATATATTTAATATGGTATGATAAATTATCTCATCTTCTTTTGCTGACACTACGAAAGAATATAGTAAAAGGTATTGTTTAAAAATTTGTGACAAAAACTGGGCGATTTTCTAATTGTATAATCACAACTGGTTGATGTCTTATTTTCTTACCTTGATATATAATTTAGAGGAATTTTTATTATATTTTAATTGTAGCCTTATCTGCTGTCTTTAATGTTTTTTTAAGTTTCCTGTGTCTGCTTATCTTTTTGTTTATATCTACAATAGGCTGTGATAACATCTCCTATTGGAGGAGAATTTCTGACAGATTGCTTGATGAAAAGTTTGGAAGGCAAAGGTATCACAGTGAGTGACAAACATGAGCTATTTTCATTTTAAGGATCATTCAATTAAAGTAGTTATATTTATATTTACATTTTTTTGTTAGCCAAGACCTCGATATTCATTCAAGAAAAAGGAAATAAGGCCTGGAAATCTTCAGGTATCTTATAATTGTAATGTTTAACTATATCTCAGTAGCATGTCTTGCTTTTTTCTTTTTGCTTACCTTTTAATTCTTCTTCCCTTGAGTTTTTGAAGTTTGCAATGTCCGTGTGTCAACCTTGGAGTGTTATATTCCACTGTTGCCCCCAGAGGGCTTCAACTTTGTGGTAGAATTATCATGACATGGAATAAGGACTCCATTTTCATCTACTCAAGCGTGGTGGTCATTCTTGATCTTGAACTTTATCAACCAATTAATTGTTCAAGTTCGATAAGAATGACACTATTGGTTGTGGTACATTGCTGGAATGATAAATGTACATCTAGTTTACTTTCTTGCGTATTCATATCTAATCCTATGGGCTAAACAATGTTATTAAGCGTCATGCTATTAAATTTAGGCATGCTTTAAATAACTACTGCAGTCAAATGCACACTAGAGTGTGATCTTTATGACCTTTGTTTTTTCTGATTCATAGGTTGTAGACCTTGATTTTCCACATACAACAGAAAGCTACAAACTCTACTCCCAGGTATGTATTCCGCCCAAATTTTCTTTTTACGTCTTCATTCCCTGCTGACTCTTTCTTGTGACAGAGGGTTATTGCTAGTGACATCAAGGAATGTGTTTGCCGAACACCAGATTCTCCATATGATGGTTTGTATCCCAATTGTAGTTTCACATAATGTTTTGACTTTTGAGCCTTCTTGGTCTAGTTCATAGTATTCTTTGTGGGACATATACAGAAAAATGTTTTACTTATGGTGGCACTTCTGTTATGTTGTGCATTAATTAGCTCTTTATTGGTAATATGTTGCTTGAAAATAAAATGTTATTCCATTCTTCAATGATTGATATTAACAGTAGCACTACTATTGTATTATTTCATAATTAGTGAAAGTTTTTTTGTTAATCTATGGGAGTAGTGTACGTGTTTAATTAGATTCTTATAATTTAGCTTTGATGTTAATTATTATATAACTAGTAAACTGATGTGATTGCTTGCAACTGTAGGGTTTAAACAGCTTTCACAGTTCTCTCGCAATATGTTGGCTTGATTTTTCCTTTGACATTATCCGTGGCACTTGCTCATGGCTTTTTGAGTGTTGATGCAATGAAAATTTTTATTGAAAAAGAAAGCATTTATTATATGTAAAACACAAATAGTTTAATTTATTTAATTAATTGGAAACATCTACTTGTGTGTATTATTAACTGCTCGTGGGCTGTTTGTTTCTACAGATAGAAAAGCTTTGATTTACTGGACACAAAGAAATAAGTACAAGGCATAAAAAACAAAAACGAATATTCTCGAAAAACGAAACAAAAATTGGTTTAGACTTTCTTTGCATATAGGCGAAGATTGGATGGAAAATGCTTATATAATCAATTATGAGTAGAATTATAATCGATTATTTAGGTTAACATTTTATTCATAATTAAATTTTTTAGATTAACTAAAATAAAAAAAACACTCAAGGTATATAAAATAAAAATAATAATTTAAATTTTAATATTTTAAAGTAATTTATTTTAATATATTATTATTTTAAAAATATCTCTTTTATTTATTAAATTTTATAATATTTTTTATTTTAATTTAAAATTTATTTATATTTAAAAAAATTGTTTTATTACTTATTTTCTGAATATATTAATGTAAAAAAATTATTTTATTACATCAATCGCATCTATACACAAACTTTTCACTCATTTTTATTCTTCAATCCAACCAATCCCATTTTCTACTATCTTTCCCAACCTTTCTTTCCTTTTCCTCTCTACCTTTAATCCAAACAAAATTGGACCCATATTCTATAACTATGACGGTTTTACCTTTCTGTTTACATTGGATTATTATTATCAGATTACAGACATGACCCGATATCCATTATAATTTTTTGTCCATGCAGAGAGTACATATTCTAACATTCCTATGACTCCATACGAGCTTCCTGATGGCCAGTGAGTCTAACATTACGTGTCTTCCATTCTTGTCTCTGTTATCTTCTGTGTATCTACAAATATATTTGTTGATTTGGTGTTTAATTGCCTTTTCTGCAATAATCATATAACTTTGATACCATGGATGTCACAGGATTATTGAAGTCGGATCTGACAGATTCAAGATTCCTGATATTCTTTTTAATCCATCTCTTGTTCTGGTGTGTGGCTTTCATGCTTGGATATTTTTAATTTTATTCAATGAGATTTTTAACGGTGTTCTGTGGTTTCACTGTTCAGTTCAGTCAAATTTCCCGTATGCATCCTGTTACTAATTTTTCTTCTTCAATGTATATCGCAGACAATCCCTGGCATGGAGAGTTTTTCAGAAGTTGCTCCTTCAGTTCGCAGTCTTCCAAAAATGGTATATTTTTTTGTAATTTTAAGTGCAGTCTTTCTATATACACTCAAGACTTAAAAATTTTTCCATTGCTCATTATTTTACCGTTTCTTTTGCAGATCATAGAGAGCATTAATAAGTGTGATGTGGACATTCGTAGAGAACTATTTAGTACCATACTGGTAACTTTCATATTGATTTGGTGCTCGATCTGTTCCATGCCCTTCCTCTTTCTGAGTTTAAGGGTACTTGGACATATTTGAAACTGATTCTGTATATCTCACAGCTCACTGGTGGTACAGCTTCAATGCATCAACTGAAGGAGCGCATTGAGAAAGACTTGTTGGAGGTCAAATTTACAGAGAAGCACATTTTATTAACTGAATGCCAAATTTTTTAATATCATAATTTTATCGGTTTGTTTTCTTTAGAATATCCAATGTTTTGTACTCCGTTCTATTCTAATAAATTTCTTTTTTGCTACATGCTATCCCTATCATATACGGAAAGACACAATCTACACTGAATGCCAAATTTCTGGATATCATAAATTTTATCAGTTGATTTCTTTTAAAATGTCCAATGTTTTTGTACTCTTTATTCTATTGTAATAAATTTCCTTTCTGGCACATACCATCACTATCATATACAGAAAGACAATCCAGAGTGAAGATTATGGAAACCTTGAAAAGCATAGTAGAGAATCGGTGAATGTGATAAGCCAAGTTGCAAAAGGAGCCTTTTTGTGGAAATTGGTTGGAAAATATTTCACTATGAGACGATGTATTATTTGCATGTCAGATATATGCATGTCAGATGTAGGCAATTTCATTTATTAATATATAAAATAGATGTTTGAGATTTGATTTCTGTTTGTAGGAGTCCCCTCAAGCTGCTAGAGTTAAAGTATTTGCCAGTGGAAATGCTACTGAAAGAAGGTTCAGGTGGGATGTTCATCTGTGTCTGTCTGTCTGTATTTTTCTCAAGTTCACACATCCTTGATGATCTTATGATGAGTTGGTTCATGTTGCAACATCTGCCCAGTTTTCCCTCCTTTCTCCATTAGTGATTTTCATTTTATTGATTCAATGCAACTTAAGATGATGTAGCTTGTTTACACATCAAGTTCATTGTGTCCTTTTAATCATGACGATAAATCTCTTTGCAGTGTTTGGATAGGGGGGAGTATATTGGCCTCTCTTGGCTCCTTCCAGCAGATGTGGTTCTCCAAATCTGAGTAAGTGTTAACTGATTGCGAAAGAGTTCAGTCCTTCAAGTTCGATCACCTTCATGAAAACTGAATTAAAAGTTCTGTACTCATGATTGTAATTTTTTTAATGCAAAGCTAATTCACTGTGCTATGGATAGGTATGAAGAGCAAGGTGCTTCTTATATCCAAAGAAAGTGCCCTTGAGTTTCTAGCTGGTGTGAATGTGTTTATTTCTTTCCATCGAGATCCCGGCAAGAAATTGTTTCAAATTCACACCATGCTCTACAGTGCTCAACTAGACTGATATAATTTCTGACTAGCTTTATTCTGACAGCTTATTTGTCCGCTGTCGAGGCTGATATAACTACTGTAACTGGCATAACTTCATTTTCTTTTTTCTCCATCGTACTGCATCCCCTTCCCATACTGAGTAATGAATATGCTATTGAAGTTGTTCTTATTGATGCCAATACAGTAATATTTGTGGCATTAGTTGATATACACTTGAACAAAGCCAAAAAGTTGTACCATACTTTTGTGGAGGTAAATGTAAATGTTACGAAGTTACAAACGGGAAAAAGCGTATATTAATGTCTGCATTAAATCGGACCTGATTTCTAGGATTCTTGATATGGGAAGTCTGCAGAGAATCCATGGTAGTTGAAAAGAGAAATGTTATTTGTACAACTCATGCAACCAATTGTACAAAAGAAAGATACAAAGGACTGAAGCATGAATTGCATTTAACTTGCAATCAAGAGAAAAAGATGCAAAGCTGTTTTATAAAATGGCAAATGAATTGTTATATGTAGTACATTACTCACTTGAAAATTGCGGTAAAAGAAATAGTACTAGCACGGACATTTTCATAAACACTTATAACAAGGGATAAAATCGATTACATTTACTTTAAAAGTTAAAATTAATTCATATATCTTATTTATTTTAGAAGTTCGATATATACTTTTTTAAAGAAAGTAGAAGTGTATATGTTAATCTTATTTGTGATTGAAGTGCGAATTATTATACATTCATAAACGTATAAGTTGAAATATAGGAAGTTATTTAGATTTTTACCTTATACAGGTTAAGTAGAAAGTATGAATGCGTCCGTGACTAAAACTGAATAAAAAAATCTATTTTTTATTTGTACATTAAAATAATAATCGTTGCATGCTTAATAAATAATAAACTATTATCGACGCTTCCAGAAAAAATATGGCATTCAAAGTCTACAATAATAATAATAATAATAATAATATTATTAAAATAAAGGATGATTACTAATTGGCAGTATTGCCAAGCATGGGTTTTTCTTAGTCACTAATTGGTAATCACATACCGGCTAGGTGTGTTTTACTGTTTTTTTTTTTTTTTTTTTTTTATTTGGTTTTTTTTTTTTTTTTTTTTTTTTTTTTTTTTTTAAATTTTTTTTTTTTTATAAAATTATTTTTTTTTTATTTTTTATTTTTTTAATTTTTTTTATAATTTTTATATTTGTTGTTTTTTTTTTTTTTTTGTTGTTTGGGTATGTTTTGGTTGGGTTTTTTGTTGTTTTTTGGTTTTTTTTTTGGTGTTTTTTGGTTTTTTTTTTTGTTTTTTTTTTTTTTTTTTTTTTTTTTTTTTTTTTTTTTTTTTTTTTTTTTTTTTTTTTTTTTTTTTTGTTTTTTTTGATTTGTTGTGTTTTGTGGTGTTTTTGGTTTG
>Ga0099825_1007668_pt1 | contig 13066 bp, 3 predicted proteins | sample SiratroredBW_FD_76838 | JGI IMG/M metagenome (GOLD analysis project Ga0099825, IMG submission 76838) | Root nodule microbial communities of legume samples collected from California, USA - Siratro red BW | ecosystem: Host-associated > Plants > Roots > Nodule | place: USA: California | collected... | reverse complement strand
CATATTATCATATTAAATATCATGGCAAATGTATAGTAGCTTTGAGATGAAATCAAATCCAATCTTGATACCAGTTACATATGCGTGAATTAAAATAATAATAATAATAATTTTAAAATATGAAAAATGAACTTTAAAAAAAATACAGTAACTTCTTTCTAAAAGTTTATGAAATTAATACTAAAAAATATAAATAGGTATAATAAATTCTTTAATAAAAATAATACTACTGCTAAAAAGTTATTTACAAAATGCGCATACACTAAACATTACAAAAGGCACCAAATGAAGTAGATTCATAATATAGCTTCTCTATCAAACAATTTAAAATCAAAGAAGAAAAATGTATATATTATTCTCATTTCTCTAATTAAGCAATATCAATAAATATATCATCAACACTTTCTATAAATATTTATAATAGTATTTTATCGATACTTAAATAATCACTTAGTCACCTTAGTATGATTTAACTTATTTTATAACCTAACCACCCACGCTTATGCTCAAATAACACTCTTTCTCAAATCATACTAGTATTATTTGCTTTTATATAAGAGAAAATTATAATAACATATTTTTCACTCCAATTTTAAATCATGACTTAAGTTATACACTCCATCATTTAAGCAGCAATGGATCATGTGTGCGATAATGACTTAATTGTTACTTCAATGTTAGTTCACGATTACCAATATTAGTCTATACAAACTTTCAACTTTCACAGGTATAATAATTTCGATTGAATATTTTTTTACTTTAAAAAACTATCTTAAAATTACCCTAAAATATTACTTAAAATGTAGATATCGAAACATTCCATATGAAATTATTATTTTTCTTAAGAATCATATACATAATTATACAATTCATTTTACTTTTAAATATATATCAACATTATATAAGTTATAAAATTAATTTATTTTATTTTATCTAATAAATCAAATTAGACAGCTTTAAATAAAAAATTTCATATTATTTACTTTTATTTCAACTTTTTTGTTTTTTTTAGTTTTTTCTATCTCTCTCCCTAAATTCTAGATGACTTTCAAAAAATCTCTTATAATTCTGGCGAAATCATGTGTTTATTTATTTTTTTAAGTTTCTTATAATAAAACAAATAGTTTTAAGTTTAATCAAATCAATCGGTTAAACCTTTAATGCTTTTACACGTAAGCTCTCACGCTAAGGTCATGCTGATGCTGCAAAATTATAGCACCGCCCACCCGTCCCGTCCTCTTTTTTCCCAACTGCACAAGAAAACTACACCGACATTAAAAAATCAACGTGATATCCACATTCCTATTAAAAAATAATAACAGAGAATTTTTTAATTTTATTTCTTTAACTTCTTTGTCATTTCCTTGCTTCTATTCCCATGAGATGGGACCATACAGGAGAAGTGATTTCTTCATATTATTAGCATGTCAAATGTATAGTAGCTTTGCCATGGTATCAAATCTAGTCTTTAGTATCTTTTGAACCAGAAGAAAAAATTGATAAATAAAACTGAACGCCAGCATATGCGTGAATTAAAATAATAATAATTAAATTTTTTTAAAATATAAAAAATGAACTTTTTAAAGAGAAATAACAACTTCTTCCTAAAATTTATGCAACAATAAATATGAAATTAATATTAGAAAGAAAGACAAAAAATTGTAAATAGGTGTAATAAATTCTTTAATGAAAATAATACTACTGCTAATTCTTTTTTTAACAAAAAGCACACACTAAACCTTACAAAAGCCACCAAATGAAGTAGATTCATGATATAGCTTCTCTATCAAACAATTTAAAATTAAATAAGAAAAATGTATATATTTTATTTTTCTCCCTTTTCAAATGATAACAGAATTTTCTTCTAAATAAATAACATTTTTCCAAAGAAATTCTAAATTCTACCTTCTACATTTCTAATTGCCATCTCATCTATCTATTGATCAAACTAAAATCATAGACAACCAAAGGTGTTGGATACAAAGCTGCCCTTTCATGGTTTAAACTTAACCAGCTTCCACAAAGACCTTGAAGACCAAATCTTGTTCATATTATTGAAACATGACAGATTAATACACCAAAGAGCGAGTGCCCTCCTCATTGCCAAAATCAGGGAGCTCAGAACTATGGGAAAACTTCATCCATCTCTTTTTCTCCATATATTTGAGGCAAGGCTGCAACACAAGGCCTATTGCCATTGCAAAGAGGCTTATAAACATTACTTTGAGGGAGGAGAAAAACAACACAACACAAATCAATATTGTGGGAGGGATACAGATAAAAATGGCTCCAGCTGTTCCCCCCACAATCTTGTAAGGACGAGATGCATTGGGGTGTTTGATCCTTAACAAAATGAATGCAATAAACTCCAAAATCATCCCAAAACAGTACAAGAAGTTTTCTGCAGCTACAATTTCTTGAAAGCTCAACCATGATAGTAAAATCACACCTGATGCTGAAAAGAGTATTCCTATTAGAGGTGTTCCGTGGCGAGACCTCTTGTTGAAGAACTCAGGCAACATTCCCCTCTCAGCCATCCCCAGTAGCTGGAATGCATCACTGCTCATTTCAGCAACAAACATTCCCATATTTGACATGGCCGCAGCAGCCTGAAGCCACCATCTCAACCATGCCCCTCCTATGATCATAGCAATATCTGAGAAGTAGCCATCTGACCAAAGATCCCTATTGAGAGGAACAGCACCTGTACCTATTAGGAGAGGAAAGAAGTACCCTAGAACTACAAGGATCACAGCGTAAAACAAAGCCCTTGGAAGAGTTTTCTTTGGATTTTCCACTTCTCCAGCAAGAGTACTTATGGAGTCCCAATAGTTAAGATTCCAAAATAGAGTATTCAGATACAAATTCCAGTTAATATCATTGAGATTTGCCACAGTCCATCTTGAAGGCTCTAGATCTGGAACTGCCAAGAACCCCATAACCACAAAAGGGAGGAGTGAGAAAATCCCTAAACAAACAGCAACCCATCCCACAATGACCATACCCCTATAGTTCAAGTAAGTGAGCACAATAGTGAGACCCCATGTTGCAGCAACTCTAGGCACACCACCACCTAAAGCAGGGATTGCTGACTTCAGATAGTCAAGAAATAGAACTGGGTATAAAGCATTGTCTATCACCCCACTCAGCCATTTCATCCAACCTTGCTGAAACCCCCAATAGGGACCCAGAGCAGAGGAAACCCAAACCACATAACCACTGTTTTCAGGGAACATGGTACCCATCTCAGCAGTGATCAAAGCTTCAGGAATACTCCATACTAATGGGAAAAGCAAGAATCCCAGGAGGGCTAACAGAGGACCAGCTGCCTTCACAGTATCCTCCACCCCAAAAGGGCCACCTGAAACCTCATAGAAGATGAGAAACACAAGCGGAAGAACTGAAACTTTCCTTGAGTGATTTGCCCTGATGGAAGGTAATTCATCGACAGCTACGTACTCGTCCCGGGTGAACTCCCCCATTTCAATGGAAGCTGGTTGTCTATTAGCAGCCGCAATCCTTAATTTCTGCACCCATAGAATTATTTCAAGAATCACAAAATCAGAAGCTGAGGAGTGTGGCAACAGTTTCTGAAACACTCCAATTAGCACAGTCATTACTATTGAATAAAATTCATTGAAGTTAAACTCGTTAAATAAAAAGTGAGGTATACCAATTTTTACATGTAATAACATTCAACACTGATAGTTAAGAATTGTGTTAAAAAACGAGAGAGGAAAATGGTTAATGAACGAACCATGAAAGATATGTTATCCCGTCAGGGTGTGGAGACGATAACATCCTCCATCGTGAAATCCAGCGCCGACCATTAACCTGAACCAAATACACAGTTTTGAAATAAAACCATCAATCACAAAATCGAGTGCTTTTAAGACTCCAGCTATCAAATAAAAGTCATAAAAATAAACTGGATTCGTCAATGCTGCCGCAATTCCCACATCGATCAACAGAGCCGACAACCCACCAAACCACACAGCAAAGTCAAAGGAAAAAAAAAAAATATATATATATATATATATATTTACAAAGGTGGGTCTACTGGGCTAATATAAATTTCAAGCATTAAAAGATCAAACAAATAAGCACGCATCAAAAGGGGTGAGGGAGCTGGGAACAGATCTCGGAACACCGATCTTGATGACAAAAGAGAAACATGAACAATAAACGTTGCCCTCCTAAGAATAAACCCACTTGTGAAAAGCTTCAATTATCAAAATATTAAACCCGATCGAAAATGAAGGGTTGATAGAGAACGAGAAAAGGAAATTGAGAAACGAGAGATGAAAACGATCAATCACACCTGATGTTCAAAAGAGTATTCCAAATCTAGTTCTCTTTGGATTTGAATGCCATACGAACTCTGTTCTCTATGTTTTTTTCTTCTTCTTAAGTCTCACTTTGCTTTCTTTGAATTTTCTGAACGCTTGTTCTGGTGAGTGGCGAGGGTTTTCTCCTCAGACTTTATCTTTATCTCTCTTCTCTCATTTTATCAATAATTCTAATAATCGCGTGATGTACGTAGGCAAATTTTTTAGTAGGATAACAATGCGACCTCTCAATAAAAAACAAAATTAAATATTTTTAAAACAGAGAACAATTAAATTCCATAAATATATTTAATGAAAAAAAAAACAATTTAAAGACCGAACAGTGATAGTTGTTAACTTTGTTAACCTAAGCCTTTTAAGATTATAATATAGTGATTGATGATGGGTCAGGAGCAGTGAGATGACCTTATCGTTCATATCCATGGATCAATAATTATGGGTTAATTGATTAATTTAAGTTAATTAGAAAACAGTATCCGTTTTGTGACTGTTGTCTCCCGTTTCCCTGATTTTGGCAATGTCTTGTTTCAATTATATGAACAAGATTTGGTCTTCAAGGTCTTTGTGGAAGGTGGTTAAGTTTAAACCATGAAGGGGCAGCTTTGTTTCCAACACCTTTGGTTGTCTATGATTTTAGTTTGATCGATAGATAGATGAGACGGCAATTGGAAACATGGAAAGTAGAATTTGGTATTTTTTGGGAAACACATTATTTGTTCAGAAGAAAATTCTGTTATCACGTGAAAAGGGAGAAAAATAAGATAAGACGCTTTTTTTCTTTAATTTTAAATTGTTTGATGGGGAATCTAAATCATGAATCCAGCTCAGCTTTTGGAATGTTTGTCTTTTTTTTTTTTTTTTTTTTTTTTTGTTTTTTTTTAATCAGCATTTAGTGGATTTTTTAAATGTTTGGTAGATGTGCTTTTGTAAAAAACCTTTTAGCAATAATATTATTTTCATTAGAGAGTTTATTACAACTATTTACATTTTTTTAATATTAATGTCATACTTTATTTCCTTTTGTTATAATAATTGTTGCACAAAATTTAGGTCGAAGTTACTATTTTTCTTTCAAAAGTTCATTTTCGATGTTTTAAAAATATTATTTTTATTGTTGTTTTCATTCACACATGTCACTTAAGCCTTCCTCCATTCACTCTTTTCTTCTCCTCGTTGGTTTAAGAGTTACTAAATATTGGATTTCATCCCATCAAAAGCTACTACACATTTGACATGCTGATATAAGGGTTGTACTATACATTTGACATGCTAACATGAGGGTTTTTATTTATTTTTATCAAATCGGTGCAATTTCTGGATTTTTATTTTATTAAAATAAAAAAATATAATATAAATAAATAAAGTTATGTTAGATATGACTTACGAAAAAATGAAAAAATAATAAATGCATAACACGTTATGAAAGTAAAGTTATATTTGACACAAATTTTAGTATAAATATAAATTGTTTGAGGTTGAGACAGTTTTTATTAAAATTAATCGAAGTGTGATTTTTTTATATATTAAATGAATGACTTAGTTTTTTTAAATCAAATTAAACTCGTGCAACTTTTACATGATTTTTGCATGGATTACGTAGTGTGTTATTTTCTAAATTTTTAAGGGTTTAATGTATTATTTAAAAATAATAATAAATTAGTTGGTATAGTCTTTAAGAATAACAAGCCCTCTTTGACATGATCATTTTTACTGAAAAATATACAGTTTAATCATTTTTACAGAAAAATATACAATTTAATATAAATAAACTATTAGTATAAACAAACAAACTATATTATACAGTGTTAACAAACAAACTATATAATCAAATATACAAATAAATTAGACAATTTAACATAAACAAATAGATTAAATTGTTTAATATAAAAAAATATACTATAACTTGATCATCTAGATTATTTGCCTATACTTGATCATCTAATCTAATTTTTTATACTAGACAGTTTAATTTAAACAAATAGATTATATTATCTAATAAAAAAATAGATTAACGTTCTACTTTTCATTATATATTTTTATTTATATAAAATTTTTTTATATTGGATCGTTTAGTTTGTCTATATCTTTTAATTTGTTTGTTATATTAAATTGTTTAATCTATTTATTTACGTTAGATTATCTAATTTATTATTTATCTTAAACTATTTAATTTCATTTATACTAAACATTTTTTTAATAAAGTAAATATAACAACAAGACTTATTTTTATCATCGGATACCAACTAATTTTATTTATTCAAAATAATACATTAAACCCTAATTAAAAGTTTAAAAAATTAAAAATAACATTCTACGTAATCGATGCAAAAAGTCATATAATAATTATATCATGTCAGTTTAATTAAAAAGAACATATAAACTATGTTAATATAACACAACTTTATTTAAAATAAAAAAAAATCACGTCTCAATTAACGTCAATCAAAATTATTTTAGATAATTTTATATTCACACTTGTCCCTAATAATTCTTTTTTTCATTTGAGTCTATTTAATAAAAAATAACTCCTAATAAGGTAAGGAATACATCACTTTTCCGTGTACACGATCGCATCTCACGGAAATAGAAACAAAGGAACGATAAAAAATTAAATAAACTTAGAAAATCTATAATGCAGCAATTTATTTGTGTTGTTTAATTTTAATAAGAGTTGATTGATAAAAAAAAAATGCTATTAGTATTCTGGATGCTCTTGCTATTTATTTGGGAGAAGAAATTAATGGATTTCTTTTTCAAGCCAGTTCTCCGAAATAATTTTTATGGAGTGGAAAACAGAAGCCTTGATAATGGGAAGATAGTTTTTTTTTTTTTTTTCCCGTGAAATATATATTTTCCTAAATTACCCGTCCCAAATACATGGTTAACCAATCAATGTTTTGTTTATGAAATGAACTGAGAAGAAAGAGAATATAAGGGAAGAAAAAACGTAAAAATATAATTAGTTTTTAAGTTGTTTGTTGAAAATAGATATTTATTGATTTTGTATAAGAATTAAAAGAGAAAATTATTCAAAATAAGAAAAATATTTCAAATATAAATATGGATATGTTTTTCTTTATATAGAATAAGAATAAATTCATATGATATGCTCCCATTCAAACAATTTGTCTCATATTTTATCTATCGATAAAAAATTATACAGTGGACTAAAAAATAATTATTTTTTCATGTAAGAAATATACTTTTGGCACATAAGAAAGAAAAAAAATTATAAATTAAAATGATAAAAATATTCATATATTTTCTTTTAATTCTTATTTTTCAAACAAAAAATAATTTTAACCTTCATTTTTTTCCTATACAAGTTTATAGATTTTTTCCCAAAATAATTACATGATACGCAAAGCATTAAACTCTCCTTACGTAACCTACTTCCATATTAATAAATCATTACACTCTCGGTAGTTTTTATGATAATTATTTTTTTATTTTAATTAATAATATAAATTTCATATGTCAATATTCACATTAAAATTCAACAATATTTTAACCTTTTAATTTTCTTTTACCATTCGAGAATTATGTTTACAATTTTTCTAGAGAAAAAAATAAATTTATAAATTTTGTAATAGTCTATAAAAATATCACTTATATAAGTATTTATTTTGATACTATAAATTAGACTTTGGAGAGTAAGAGTTTGCTCTTTGGAGTGTCTCCATTTGAAACTTAACATTTTTCTTATCGCCAAAGACGTGTATTCCACACACTATTAGAAATAAAATAGATTATGCTCAAATAACACTTTACTATAATAAGTTTTATCTATTTAAAAGATTCAAACTTCAGCACATATCCTATTGTTTATCATGGTCTAATTTAAAGACATGGTATGACTCTTTCAAAATCATATATATATATATATATGAGTTGACATATTCCCAGACAAGTTAATTAAGTAACAGACTAATGAGAAAAAAACTGTGTAAAAAAATATAAAGGACTAAAACTAAAATACCTATTATTTATTTTAAGGCTCGAGATGAGGAGGAATATCTGTACATTCAACTTTATAAGGGTGTAATTTAATTTTTTTTCGGATAAATGATTCAAAACTATTTTAATATATGACATGTAAATAAATTACAAGTTTATTTTCAATAAATTTAGGGCAATTTTTTAATCTACGTCAACCTGTTTAATATTTAAAAAGATAAAATAATGTATGATTTTAATAAGCTGTGAAAAATAGTATAATAATAATAATACTGAATATTTTTATTTATTTAAATAAATTAGAAGAACTAGAAAGAAATACTTTTTCTTTTGCTTCTTTGGCTATTTTTTTTCTATCAAATGAAAAATTATATACTCTCATATTAAATATGATTATAATAACTTTTTAAGCACACGATAGTCAAAAATATCATAAACATTATATATATATATATATATATATAGAATATCACCATAACTTACCTCGAAAAAATCATTCAAATTAGATAAATCTTCAAATGTTTTTTAATTAAAAAAATCATTTGTTACATTTGATATTTTTTAATATATTTTTATTAAACATGTATCCCTAGAAATTAACACTTTAACTATCTTAAATCGTTCTTTTATATATAAATCTTAACTTAATTCTCCAACTTTATAATAATTATTTAGACAAATTTATCGTGATAATACAAAAAAACCTTTCTTAACCTTTAAACCACCTCATATTAGCATTTTACACACTTCATACATTTTACTTTTAACACGAAGTAGAATAGTTTTCCAAGAACAAAATCTTACTTATTACCGAAAAAAGAGAGAAGAAAACTTTCTCAACAGTATATTCTCATCACATCATATCACTTGTTATGTTTTTCATTCTCTTTCTTCTTGTCAAATAAGTTATGTCAATTTTTTATTTCATTAACATAAAAACCTAAAAGATGTATTTCAAAATGAAGAGAACACGCGATTATATAATTTTCAATAATAAAGATTTAAATTTGAAATATAATATAAGAAATAGTTTAGCAATTTTGATTTAAATTATTTAACGCGTTTTCTATTCACCACGCATTTTCAAAATCACTTCAAGAATGACAAAAAATAAAAAATAAAAAAAAAATTAAACTTCTAAGATTTAAATACTCGCGGTAAGTTAACCGCCTATCTCATCAATCTGAAACTCGTGTCAAAAGAGATGAAGAAAACGGGAAAGAAAACCAAACCAACGGTGGCCGATCTCCTGAAAACACCGTCGCCCGTGGCTTCACCGGAGGCGGATTCTCCGTCGATTTTCACGAGATCAGCTTCTACCTCCAAGCGCGCGAAGAGAGTTATTCTCGCCACCAGCTCTTCTCCACCTCGCAGTCACAGAGCTCCAAGCACCATCTCCGACCTCAGAAACTTCACCTCTTCCGGCGTCGACGATCTCAAGCGTCGCATCGATTACTCTCACTCCGAGTTCCTCAAGGATCTTGAGGCCTCTCACTCGCGTCTCCACAAACGCTTCAAGGTTTCGTCTCTAGACTTCTTCTCTTTCTCCCAAACGGCATAACTTCGCTTTTCTGAGATCGCTTTATAGAATGCGCTACTAATTTCCTGAAATTATCAATAAATGAATTCTGACCTGGTTGATCGGGAAACAAATTGAACAGAAAATGCATTAAGCAACTGAAAATATTCAAGGAGTAGAACATGTTAAACGTGAATTTGGATTCTATGATTTAATTCAAACAGATTGTTATAGAATATTTGCATAATTACCTCTGTTCTGGTTTTGGTTGATATCAATTGCTAGCACATCCTGTCTAGTTTAGGAGAAAATTGAAACAGCGTAAGTGGAAAGGAAATCTGAAGATTAATCCCTGTGTGGTATATTTTATCAACATTAGGAAATCTGAGGGAGTCACTAATTTGTTTTACTCGAAGTAAACCTCTGGATTAATCATTAATAATCACTTAGTTGTTTCTATTTTGAAATTTAGATGCAGACTCAAGCATACCAGCAAGTAATGGATGAAGCAGAGAAGGAATACAAAAAGGTTTCTGAACGGATAACGGAAAGCCGAGATGCAATGAAGGTGTTGTTTCCTTCACTGTCACTTTAAACTATCAAACATTGTAAGAGTCTAATGGTTTATTTTTTCAGGCTTCTTATGAAGAATTCATGGTAGAAGCACAGGCTAGCGCATCTCGGGGTATGCATAGTACAATCAATTCCAAAAATGCTTTTATTCTCATTCATCACAATAATTTGAGATGTTGTTTTGTTCAACATTTTTGTATTTAAATGTCCTTTTTACGGAATTTCATTACTCAGATAACTATTTTGATTTCAAAATTTCAGCATGCAAAACTTCAATCGTTCAGCTTTCGCAGTCGTTTGAGAAGGCGATTGACTCTCTCCGAAAACGTTATGGAATTTCATCAAATTAGCCATGTAACTTGGGGGACGCTAAGTTGCTCACTGATTGATTTAAGGTAAACTTCAACTCTTAGACGTCTTTCATGGTCCATGGGATTACGAACTGTTTGCTCCGTATTCATTTTCTAGAGTTTGAGTTAGACCACGAACGATAATTTCCTTGAATGATTTTATGTATGTTCTGTTGAAATTTGAAACATTCACGGAGTTAGCATTTATCACGAATTGTTTTAGAATGGAAGGGGAGCAGAAATCAATCATCCTCAAATATGGATGCGTGGCTATGGAACGAGTTTTGACTGTTAAATCTTTCATTTTCGAAACAAAAATTTATCTTTATTTTCATCCTTGTGTCTAAGGAATGTTATTCTCACCATAAAAGATTATTAGTTTATTTTTTTTTTCTTTTCAAGTAGAACATTAGCTTCTCCTCTCTTCATTTAAAGTTTCTTTTCCAAGATTTTTTTTCATTCATGTTCTTTTTTTCACACACGTACTTTGGATATCAACCTAATCTTTTGTATTTTAGATTCAACAACTTACACCATGGTGAGATTGACATTGAGACAAATGATACGCAATCGTCATGATTATGAATATAGATATATAATCGTCTTATATAAATATAAACTTTTTTATCTTATCTCTAATCCCATTTCTAAATAGGTATACCCCTATTGACTCAACAATTCTAAATATTAATTAAATGTCTTTTTTTATAGAAAATAAAAATCACATGAAATAAATATTATATTAGTATTTAATGTCAATATGATACTCATTTTCGTCTCTTTTTTTACTCGAATGTTAAATATTAAAAAATAAATTATAATTATATAAATATCAAATAAAATGTGAAATAATAATTAAATAAAGATCAAATAATTATAAAAAATAAAAAAATCAAATATATAATATTAAAATAAATTATAAAACTAATAAGAAAAAAATTGATATAAAAAAGATTACTTAATAAATTAAAAATATTTTAGTTAAAACCTTAATAAGTATGAAAAAATTGGACCGACACGTGCATACTCATATACATTCCATATCAAATTTTCCAATTTAAAAAAATTGAATATGATTTATATTAATAATCATACTTAATCAACTTAGAAATTTTGTGACGAATTTACACAATGGATAAGTTTATTTACCGTCCTGTCCCCACTAAAATTAAAGAATGATAAACAATTTCACTAAGCTAAAAATAAAATGTAAGAGAATGCCTTTGTTTTTTCTTATGCAACTTTTTATAGATGAGAGTGATATATTCGTAAAAGGGAGTGATATATCAAAAGGTTATATATTAATTAAAATTATAATATTCTAGAGAAACCTAAAAAGTGAAATAAAAATTAAAATGGACTTTTTCTTACTAGTTAAATCAGAACATAGGTATATATTCTTAAAGGAAGATATCAGAAAAATTTAATACTAATAATTGTGAACAAGTTGACATACAAATATACTACTTTTAACTTCAAATTTTAAGATAATAATTCGTAAGTTTTTCTAGGTTTATATTACTATTTTTGTTTAATATAAGTCTTCCAACTCTTTTTAAATTCCTAAAGAGTCATGGAAAGCGGAAACGTTGTAGAAGATGAAGCTCCTATGCTTAGGTGTAAAGAAGGGCTTCAGAAAATAATGCTTAAGTTTGAGGGGATTTTTTTTTTAATCAGGGTTGAGGGGATGTCATTTGGGTTAAGTATCGTTGGAGGAAGACTAGAAATTGGTGAGGGATGACTATTGTGGAAAAATCATGTGAGGGAGACATTTGAGTTGAAGATGCATAAGCTGGTGAGGATGGGATTTGAGTTGAAGAAACTGTTCACTTACTATAGCAGTTATATTAAGAATTAATGTAATAAGTTAAATTTTTATATATATATATTAGTATACTTTCTATTGATTAAATTTATATCAGTTATAAAACTAACAAAAGAATAAATAACTGTTTTTTTTTTTTCAATTTGGTAAACTTTTCAATTTTAATTTCCAAAATAGGTAAAAAAAAAATTATTTATCAAAATAGACATAATTTCAAACTGATCAAAATAAAAGTGACATGGTGATTATTTCAATTAATAATATTAATTAAAATTAGTTCTCTCTCTTTAATAATTTTTTAATTTTTAATACTATAATCTTTAAATTTAACAGATTAACAAAATAAAGAATAATAATATTATCAAATAATTAAAAAATTATTTATTAATTATTATTATTAATTTTTTTGTTAATTGTTAAAGTAACAAACATAGTGCTAAATAATTAAAAAATTATTTGTTAATTATTATTATATAATGATTATTATTTTTTT
>Ga0099825_1007665_pt1 | contig 13073 bp, 5 predicted proteins | sample SiratroredBW_FD_76838 | JGI IMG/M metagenome (GOLD analysis project Ga0099825, IMG submission 76838) | Root nodule microbial communities of legume samples collected from California, USA - Siratro red BW | ecosystem: Host-associated > Plants > Roots > Nodule | place: USA: California | collected... | reverse complement strand
GAGATTAAATAAAATTATTTTAATTTTTTTATATAATGTTTTTTTTATTTATAAGAGATATAAATTGAGTATAATATATATATATATATATATATATATATATATATATATATATATATATATATATATTGAATTAGTTTATTTTTCTTTATTTTTTAAAAATATTTCCTTAATATACATAAGCAAATTTCTATTTTCTGTGTGTTAGTATAATTTGTTTATTTTAAAAACAAGTAGTTTTCGATTTTTGAAAAAACAATTATATCTTTTGTTTTGACAATCAGTGTTTTTTCATTTGTGTTTGTCATAAAAAAGTGAAAAAGGTCAAAAGGAATAAACAACACACCCCAAGATTGGTGCAATAGGTGGACCTTCACTTTTTAGTCAAACAAAACCCCCTTTGGGTTTTCCAAGTCATAAGGTATTTCATTATGATATATTCTTTAGTTTTATTAAAATATTTTTCGAAAAGTATCTTTTAAAAAACTTGTTTTCATAATATATTAAGTTACAACACATTTCTAAAAATATTTTTCATAACACAAATTATTTGTTATGTATTGATATATTCTTGTTTTCAATTTGTTTAATTAACCTAAATTAATTTATTATAATTCCTTGAAAATTATAATCAATCCATCACATGATAGTTCAAGAGTTTTTAAATATATCAAATCAAAATCAATCTATTCTTATTATTAATTTAAGTTAGGTGTTTTTTTTTTCAATATTTTATGTTCTCAAGCATTACTGACAGTAAAGAATAATACAATTTAAATAACTCTTTGATAAGTTAGTCATTTTTTAATGAAGAAAAATTTCAAAAAGTAAAAATCGATTTGAGATGAATGTTTGAAAATATATTTTCCAAATATGACTATGAGAATTTCTAAATTTATTTTGGTTGTCAAAAGTTATGTAAATCATTTATAATAATTTTATTGGGTCCAAATACTTCATTCCTTCCATTTTAAGTGCCATTTAGGATTTCTTTTAAGGAAAAAAAATTTCAATAATTTTTTTATTTTGGTAAAATATTTATAAGGATTTTTATTTTTACATCACAATTTGTAATTAAAGATTAGGTATGTGTGTGTGTGTGTGTATATATATATATATATATATATATATATATATATATATATATATATATATATATATATATATATATAAGTGAAAAAAAACAATATAATTAATATTGTATTAAACTTTGAAAAAAACAGTTAAATAAAAACAAAATTATTTCAAAGATACAACACTTTAAAAGCAACTAATGGAGTAAAAAAATATTAATGAGTTTTCTTATCTTTACAATTTCCATTCTATGACATTATCTTATCAAACATTATCGCTTAATCTTATTTTATTTTTTTCTTCCAATTTCAACAAATTATCAAAATTATTTTATTTATTAATAACAATAAATTGAAATAACTTTTTTAGACAATAAAAATCCAAAATACTAAAATATATACGTTTAATAATTCTAGTTAAAAACAGGATTATCTGACCCAAAAACAATCAATGTTCATTTTTTTCCTAAACAGTAGCTTCGTAAAAGTACTTTTCAGAATATGTTGAAATTTTTACACATTCTATAAGATTTATACTTTCTGAAAAGTATATTTTCAGAATGAGTTGTCATTTTAATACTCCTGAAAATTATTTTCTAAAATGTGTTAAATTTTAGAAAGTATTTTCTGAAACCTGTTGGAATTTTATTTGTTTTACAAAAATTCTGAAAAAAGGTATTTTCAAAAATATATATAGTAATAAAATCTAGAAGTGTAAAGAAAAGGTGTAATGGTGTAAATTGAGAAAGCCCAATTAGTTCCTCAAAGGCCGCAATACCCGCATGCTACCCCGTTTTAGATCAATAAATTATGAGCAAGTCCAATCGTTGACTTTGACTTGAACCATTCCACCAAACACAATTGCACAACAACTCATAATTTATATCATCAATATTTTAAACTTTATACTAATTGTTGTTACCCCCACCTTCTTCATTTTATATTTCATGCAATGAAATAATCTCATTTTTGAAAAACTCAGTTTCTTTTTCAAAGTTAAGAATGAAAAAGTCTCTTAAAATTAAGTCTAGAAACTATAACTTTGTGTGTTGACATTCTAATTTCCTCATTTGAAAATAAACATTAGGGGTTTGATGAAGATTTCACTTGCATTGGGGTTATTACTTTATTACTTACTTTCTTAGTAGATAAGATATAATTTTTGTTTTGCACTAAGTGCAAGTAAAGTTCAATTCTAGAAGGCTTGTTGTGCTGAACAAGTCTTGTTGAAGCATTAACCACATGTTTGTGAGCCCTAAGGTGGCAACGATATTGTCAAAAGCAACACGCCACACAACACTAACTAATACATAAAAAACAATAAGCTTTCAATATATTTTTATCTCATATACTTTTAATTACTTTCAGCAAGAATATTTTTTATTACTATATCATTAAGTCTTTATCATCAAAATGAGACACTTATTTTCTCATGCAAATCCACATTGCAGTCTATTTCAAGTATTCATTCATAATATAAAAAAAAATGCTCATCACATCCGTATCTTTGTATTTTATATTCTTAGCCAGGAATTTCACAATCATCCTCATCAATCATTATCCAAATTCCATGAAATAGAAGACAACCTTTAAAAAAATAAATATAAGTTTTCTATTTTGTAATTATTTATTTAATTATTTTCTATTCATGTTGAATTGGCAAGTACTTCTAGATTATCAGAAATTATAAGACACCCCTACCCTTACCGTCACCAAAAGGACAACATATAATCCATTTTGTTTTTTATTACTTAATAGCAGCTCCCAATTGACCAAGTTAAGGGTAGTCACGTAAATTAACCACAAATTTGCCTTAACAACCAATTGAAAACTGCCCAATAATGTTATACACCCACACACGTGTTCATAAATAATACATTAGAAATTATAAATTAGAAATACCTTCACATCAAAATCTTCTCGAAGCACGCAATGCGATCGATAACAACAACTTTTCTTAAACATTTTTTCTGTTTACTAAAATTCCACGTAAATTTCGTCACTACAATATATGAGACTAGTACATACAAGATTTATTGGATAATGTTTCTAATATATTTTATCATTGAACGACGTTTATAATCTTGGTTGGTGAAATAGTATTTTGCTAAATGATGTTGTTAAATACATTTCATTTACTTAAACGTGCACATGAATTAAATAATCGAGCCACCCAACTGAATCCTTTGTCTCCACGTAAATTTGCCATGCTTAATTATTAATTATATATGAGTTTTTAGCAAGAACTACAAGGTAAACACCGTTACATAGATGCTTACCAAACCAAACCATATAAAATTCAGCCATGTGGGTCAACAATTTTGGGTATTAATTGCTTATATTTTTCTCCACGCACGATTTTGTATCACAGCTAGCACCAAATGAGACACAATTTTGACATAAAGAAAACCAAACGGTATTAAAAGGCGGCTAAATTAACGTATGACACAACAAAATGGTCAACAAAGCAAACTCCAACCCTAATTTTCCCACACAAAATGATCTTTCTTCTCACCTTCCTCCACTCACCCCATGTCTTATATAAATACCAATATCTCTCACACAAACTTTTTGATACAAACCCAAGACACAAACAAACACAAAGTCACAACTAGTTCTAAAGTTTGAGATTAGGTTAAGGGAGCTTGGATTGAAGAAAGATATGGAAGTGGTGATACAAAGTCCCAGTAGTCCAACTATGGATAATTTCGATTTTGGAAGCAACATGGGTTCGATCTATCACAGTGTTCCTTCTTCACCAAAAGGGTTTGGAAATTACTTCTTGAGTGCGCCCACAAGTCCTTCTAGGTTGTCTCAATTATACTCGGAGTTTGAATATTTTTCATCCACTGATACCTCTTCATTCGAAGCCGCCAATAAAGTTCACGATGATGAAGACAAAGATGATTACAGTTTTGCGTTTTCCGTGAGTTCTGAATCCGACAAGCCATCTCGTTCAGCCGAAGAGCTCTTCGACGGCGGAAAAATCAAACCTTTGAACGAATCTCGTGACCCCAAAAGGGAAGAAATAAGAGGAAGAGGAAAAGAGAAGTTGTCATCGAACTCGGGTCGTAGGGTGACACGATCACACTCTCCTTATAGATGGGAAGCGGAAAAGCCACAAAAAGAAACACAACAACAGCAACAACAACCTAGGAGCAACAAAGAGGAATCGAGTGTCTTGTCCTCGAGCTCTTCTTCAAAGGGTTCAAAGAGGTGGTGGCTGAGGGACCTTTTGCTGTTCCGAAGTGCTTCTGAAGGGAGAGGATCGAGCAAGGACCCTTTGAAGAAGTACTATAAGAAGAATGGTAACGAGGAAGTTAAAGGGTCGTCGAGTTTCAGATCCTCGGATTCGTCGAGGAGAAAGGGACAAGTTTCAGCACATGAGTTGCACTATGCCATGAAGAGAGCAGAGTCAGAGGATATGAAGAAGAGAACCTTTTTGCCTTACAAACAAGGGATTCTCGGAAGATTGGCTGGTTTTGGAATCTAGCTATGATCAAGTTTCTTGGATCTTCGTATTTTTATTTTCCTAAAAAATGTGAAATTCTTTTGTTGAAAATTGTAATATGATAAGTGGGGTTTAAGTTGTGTGAACCCAATCATTTCTCTTTTCTTTTTTGTATAGATAGTTATAAACGATGTGAGTTGCAATTTGCAAATCACCACGGTCAATTTCATATACATTTACTTCATCAATATAGAACAAAAGTACCATATAGTTCCAAATATATATGTTTTGAGTATATGGAAAAAGACTCTGAGTATAGAACATAATTTAATCGCACTAAAAAAAACTAATGATTTTAACCAGAGTTACCAAATGAGTTGGTTTGAATTAGTTAAACAATTCTAATTAATATGAAAGAGGACTTGGGCGTCGCTGGAATCCTTACAAGTTGGGTATTAAATGGCCCATTGGATTGAGCTGAAATTGACCTGGTTAATTTTTTTTATATAAATTTTGAAATAAATAATAATATCGGCTAAATTTGTCTTTTTATTGTATACATGTTCCTTCCATTTGAGGTATTAATAACAGTCTAATATTTGATTATATGTTACAGCACGAGGACTTGGAATCAAAATCAATTTTGAGTTATGTGAGCGTTGGAGTGCTTAACTTTTGGTAATATGTATAAGACCATGAAAAAATCTTGATTAACTATCTCCAATAAGACCTTGGAAGCAAGAACAAATATCGAAATCAATTTGGTCATTGGATAATCAAGTTCAACTATAAACTTAAATATTTTTCATCTCAAACAGCTATGACTATCTGTAACCAAATTAACGAAAAAAATAACTACTTTCTAAGGATTGCAATTATGTGAGAAACTAGATGTAAAAAAGAAATAGTTCAAACCTAAATCAGGAAAAAGGCGAACTAGATTCATAGAGTTATTAATAGCATTAGATACCACTAATTCAAGCTCATTAATTTTGAATAAATAAGTCTTTAATTGACTGTCCCCAAAGGAAAAGATACCTAAGAAAGCAAAATAGTTTGTGATTCTACTTCTAACACCAACTTCCATATCTGACTCACTTTTAAACTATAATAGACATAATTTCAACTCCAAAAAAGATCAAATTTATTGTAACATACGTGGTAACATGATTAATTCATATAAGCATATACGTGGAGTTAACTATTTAATTTTTACAAGTTAAATGATTTAATATAAATATTAAATAATGAATACTGAATAAATTATAAAATATATTAAAATAAAATAAAATATCTGTATAACTTGAAACAAATTAACTAATCAAATTGTTGTACCTTTAAGATCATAAAATATTGAATAATAAATTAAAATTGTTCATAATTTAAATATAAGGATTAAATTGAGCAATCATAAAGGTAAAATTTGTTAGGACAATAAATTTATGAGATAAAAATACAATTATATCATAGAAAAATTATATTATAATAATCAAATTTGAATTTATAATTAATTTTCTGTTTAAACTTATATTTCCAAACATAAATTAACATATCATTAACCTTGTGTCATATTGACAGATAAAGTTAGATTATTTTACAAGTGTTGTGGAAAGCATATTTCAAACACTTTCTTTACATGATGACTTCATTTGTTTATGTTATTACTAATGTTCCTTAACTTTGGATATTATAATACTCAAAATTTCTATTATGTAGAGATTGTGTGTGGGAGCTAAGTTAAGATTTTTGGACCATACTATATTCATTCTATTTGTCACCCCCACTTAAATTTGGGCATCACACATGAAAAACGTGTTTCACACAACATAAAACTTCTTACATTTAATATTGTGGAGACACTTTGCTAATGGAACTGCTATTTCTCTCCCAAACTCATTACTAGAAACAAATAATCACGAACCCTAAACAACAATAATTACATCACATCATCAAAAAAAAATTATTTATTATTTAACATGACTGAATATATATTATTATATATCCGGACATCATGACATTTAGATATGATTGAATAGATATAATAATTAAAAATTAATCAATTAGAGAATGAATAACTTTAGCATATTTGTAATGAATAATAGTTTAACTTTAAGATTCTCTAAACTCTACTAACATGATCCATTTTGAAGAACAGTGAAGCACCGTCAAGTGTTAGAACACCTGAAATTGAGTGGGACCAATGCACCTAGCAAAGGGTTTGCAAGGGGACACCATGGTTCCACCGTCATGCCAAAATTGAAATGAAATTGTTTTCTTTTTTGCTCTTTTCTGAAAATAAACATAAGCACACCAATTCAAATCCAACACAATAAGCTACAACTACAATAACTCTTTTGTTCCTTCCAAAATCAGGATCACATGTTGTCTTCTGCTTTTGTACGTGTGAACAGTATGACCACAAGTTGTATTGTATCCTAACAGTACACTTTATCATAAATTTTACATGAAAAGTTCTCTTTTATGTATTCAAAAGATATCTTCATCACAAACTAAAATTTCGTTAACTCAGACAGTAAAAGGATGATTGTTTTCTTTTATATTGTTCATGTCGGTTTATATATAATTTATAACATAACAATATAATAAATTAACATAATGATATAATAAGATAATGATATATGATACATTGTTAATGCTAAGACAGTAATATAATATATATTAGTTATTACAACATTATTTGAAGTGGGAGGTTTGTGATTATTGAGAATTTCATGATAATCTTCAACAAAACTAATATGATAAAGTAAATATGTAAAATTTTCTTGAGAGCATCCATCTATTTCTCTATCATCTTGAGAGCATCCATCTAATTATGAATAAATAAGCAAATATGTTGAACAATGTAAGAAATGTTAAGTCTTGTGAAAATAAGATATTACTGGACATTAGGTCTTGCAACTATTATCAAGATTAGTTAGTATGTTCTATCATTTTTTAGTATACTTTCTTTGAAATAAAAATACACAGGACAAGTAACAACTATTCCTATTCCCAAGAGATAGCTTATTGACCCTTAATCAAATTCTTTTATTGTAAATTCATAGTTAAGATGAGTCCAGGTTAAAAATTATTATTTTAAGGTTTTATAACAGAAGTAATGTAAAAAATTCTTATATAAATTGCTTATAACTCATTAATAAAATCTTTTTCATATATCTCTTTTAAAATATTTCTAATAATTAATTTAAAGATATTATATATAATAAAAGACTTCATATACAATAAGTGATTATCATGTTGTACAACATAACAAGAAAGACATGAGACATGAGATAGAAAAGTTATTTCATGAGAAAAAATGTTATTAAGTAATTTTGAAAAAGATAAATTATCTTTAGGTTATATTATAAGAATAGATTATATTATAAGAGTTTTGAAAGATACGAGAAACATGTAATATTGTATAGGAGTTTTGGAATATACGAGAAACATATAATATTGAATATGTCATATTTTATATTTAATATTAAATTATGTGTGTAGTATCATCTCTTTCAGATGACTTTGTATGTTGAGAGTATATTTTGTTTCATATTTAGTATTAATTTATATGTGTAGTATCATTGTTGAGATGATTTTGTATGATGAGAATATATGTTATTTAAATATTTTTGAGATCCATTACCTTGAATTTTTATTTTGTTTTTTCTATACTCATTTATGTTTATATTAAGGTTGAAGTTCTCCTAAAATATATCCATTTAATTATTTATTATTATTATTATTATTATTATTATTATTATTATTATTATTATTTTAGCCCATCTATTAATTTATAATTTTATACTAAAACAAATATTTTAAGAAATTTTACTTATTAGATAGATCTCTCACTTAATTCAAAGTTTAAATTATTAAGTTAGTGTTAAAAAATATATTATATGATATTTTGTTAGTAATAAGTCATGTGGTTACAACCAAACAGAAGTTAAGCTATAAGCTATGATTGTTTGTGTCATAAAATGTTGAAATATAAAAGTTGCATATTACATGCAGAGTTTGGTCTCTAGATAAAGGCCTCTGAATCACCTTTTTAATCTAAATTTTTTGGTAAATTTTTAATATGTATTTTTTATATTTGATTTGCATAATCCATGAATTAAACGAGTTTTACTCATGAACTTTATAGATTACCTACAAGCTACATCACTAAGCCTAATTTAACTCAAGATTCAGTTTTTCTTATGTCTAATAGTTATGTATTATTTAATGTATTAAGTAATATTGTTATGTAAATTCACCCATCTATTATTGCCACAACCCAAACCATTTTGGCTAAGATACTTGTGGGTTGTTCTTCCAAGTTCAAACAGTGTATGATCTTGAAATAAAATTTGGAAATGTTTAACCACAATTTTCTACACTTTTTATAGCATCTCTTTTTGAAACTATATCAGTGAAGGTATCAATCTTCAGTTTCTCGATATCATTCTTTAAATTTGTATACATTTTATTAAACAATAAACAAATATAAAAATAAAGAAAGAGAATTATTATATATTACATTTTCAATTCCTAGTATATTAAATTGTTTGCATGAAGGATATTACTAAAAAATATGCTATTATAATTATTTTTAACTATGATTATATTGATAGTGGTTTCCTCTAAAGTGATGGCTGATGATGCACTTGCAACTATTGACTAGAAAATTAATAATTAACATTTATGACATCAAATATGTATTTATTAAAGTCTAAAATTAATACAAACCCTATCGAACCTTTTAAGGATTATATTTAACATAGATTATGCAATATTACATTTCACTTCATAAATTTTAGAGTGAATAGTGAAATAAATATTATTAGGCTTTTTTTATAAAAAAAAATCACATTGCTTTCTTCTTTTAAGATTTGGTAATGAATAATACTATTGAATGCATAATTCTAAATCAATTTATTAAGAGACTTAAATCTTTATCATGCAAGTACAGAAAAGTTATTCTCAAACCCAGGGTATTAATTAACATTATCACCAACATGTACGTTGCCTTGTTTGACACTAGAAACAGATATAATAATGGGAGACAGAAGAGTTGAAATATATTGAGAGAAGATATGTAGGTTGTTTGTAAGATTATAATGAAATGAATTTTTTTTTATTAATTTGATAAAATAACCTTATCCTAAAATGTGATGAAATATTTTTTTTTATATTTTTTTTAATTAAATAACATTTTTTTTCACTTTTTCCCGTTTATCTATTTTTTTCTGCCAAATGGATCATTACGTAAAACATAAATTTTATGCTGAGTTGATTTTTTTTTTTTTTTACGAGTTCAAGTTTGATTCCTCTTTTAAACACTATTATATATAAAATTCATTTTATAAATCAAATCACTTAAAAGTAATTCTGTTAATGCTTAAGCAGAACATATTTAGATGCCACTGTTATCAACTAAAAGATATAAAATATAGAGCAAAACTATAACTATAATCAAATATTAAAAGGCCTATAGGTAGTCAAAGAAGGTGAATTTGAAGGGTGCAAAATATAATAAAGTAGGTCTACAAGTAAAAATTAGGTCAGGTAGGAGTTTCTCAACAAAAACTTATAAAAGACAAAAATATGTAGAAAAAATTAAATTAATTTGTCCATAAATTAACATTAATGTATTTACAAGTTAATTTGTAAAATTTTTATTACATGACTTTTTTAAACTTTTTATTTTCAATTCATAATATAAGTTTAGCTAATGAAAAAGTTAATTTTATTTTTTTATAAGTCTTTATAAAAACACTCATTTAAATATGCCCGATAATATATTTCAATCTAACCACTATAAATTAATGGAAAGCCGAGGTTTATTTATATTTGTTGTAATTAAGTATTAAGAGATTTATACATCTCTCTAATATAGTCATGAAATTACAATGATATGAGATTTACATAGAGAAAAAAAAAAATGTGCTTATTTACTCTAACCTTGCTTAATTCAACGCAATAAATTGGAGGAGAAATAAGAATAACATTCTTCACTGTGCTTTTCCTTTAACTTAAGGTTATTGTGTTTAAAACAGTCTCGTAATTAAAGTGGACACGAATGAAACAAGAGTATTCACTGAATTTTCCTAAACTCATTATTCAAAAAATTTCTATCATATAATATAAAATTTTAAGCCGTAAAATATTTTTAAAAAGGGAATTTATTAATAATTTTTAAAAATAATGTTTGTACTGACTATTCTCAGCCTCCACGCATCTTCCATAAGTTAGGCTTGGTTTCTAAGAGTGAAAATTGAGCAAAATTATTGGTTAATTGTTTGGGTTTAACTTGCTAATTACTTGTTTAAATTTATTTCAGTAAATCTCAATTTATTGAACAAAAGTATATTAAAAGTAGTATCAAACAAATTAAAATCAGTTAAATTTGTTTGCAAATGATACTTTTGTTTTGTTTATATACATGTGTTGTGTTGAAACTATTAGCAACTATATCCCTATATCCAATAAAAGAAGATAAAGAGAATGATTAATGACAAGAAAAAAGACGTTTACTAAATAGCAAAGCGACAAACCAGTCAAAGAAACAACAGAACACAAACCGAAATCAAAAACAGTAAGAACAATAATACAACATTGCAACACTACAACCTAATCAATCAATCAAGAGTGCTAGCCAGCCAAAAAACTTTGTTCTTCCCAACATTCTTTTTATTATTTTAAAATAAAGACGCTATTTTAATTTATCAAAATGATTATAATATGATCATAATCTTGATAAAATAAATAAGGGATACAAAAAATTGTAATTTTTTCAAGTGTAGAAACCCTAAATAATTGAAGAGACTTTTTGCATGGCACATATTCCAAACCCTGGATTACATAATCCCTCACCCCACTTTCCTAGAAGCTCCCTTGAGTTCGACTCGTGCATGAACCTCACACTATTGTTCTCGTATATAACCATAATCAGTGTCACTCACAAACCAAATTCAAAGACTAAAATGAGAAAAACCAAACAATGTTCTTCTTCATCTTCTTCTCATTCTTCTACTTCTGAGTCCAACCCTAGTAATAATGATGATAATAGCAATGTTTGTGTTAGAGTAAAAGGGGCATGGAGTGCGGAAGAGGATAGGATTCTCACTGGGCTTGTGGAGGCCCATGGGCCGAGAAACTGGGCCTTGATAAGCCGACATATAAAGGGCCGGTCTGGGAAGTCGTGCAGGCTTCGATGGTGCAACCAGCTGAGTCCCGCGGTGGAGCACCGACCCTTCACCACGCGCGAGGACGCGGTTATCTTGCACGCGCACGATCGGTTAGGGAACAAGTGGGCCACCATTGCGAGAATGCTTCCGGGCCGGACCGATAACGCGGTTAAGAACCACTGGAACGCCACGCTCAAGCGCAGGGCCTCCGAACGACGTCGTTTTGGGGATGAACGGTTGACTGCGTTGACTCTGGCGCCGCCGGGCAGTGGCTGCGGAGGTTCGACGGCGGGGGCGAGGGAAGTGAGAGAATATGTGTCTTGCACTTTTTCCGACAACTTGGGCTCTAACAAGGAATTATCCAAATACTAACTTTATTTGGTAATGGAATTTATGTTGTTAAAGTGGGTGGTGGAAGGCTTTAAGAGTTCAGAGTAAAATTTATATTATTCATTAATATAAAAATTGTAAGTAACATTAAATTTAATAAATTTGAGTTACGTGACAATTGTTATTACTATAGTATTATAAAAACTAGGAGACACATATTTGTCTACATTATGTAAGAAAATTTTAAAAAATGTTGTTATAACCTAAACATACCTAGTAAAACAATGAAAATGAACTTGGAGTGATTGGAAATTGATATCCTTTTTATAGATAAATATATTTCAAGACTTAAATATGTTTTGATTTTATTTAAATTAATTATTTTTTTAATTTTATTTTGCTTGAAAAATAATTTTCATTTCTCTATTTTTAAGCAAATATTACATTACACCAATTAACTTTTTATATGTTCAACGAATATTAATTGACCCTTTTACGTTTGTCATGTCTTTAAAGTAGTGGTCGAATATAACACTAATGAATATTTTGAGACTTTTCGCTTAAATATTGCTTATTTATTTTAAAATTATTATTATTGATTAAAGTAAAAATTTTACAAATTTTGAACGATGAATATTAAATATATATATATATATATATATATATATATATATATATATATATATATTTTAAATATTGAGACCAAAATTTATTAGAATTGTAAGGTTTAAAATTAATTATTTTAAATTTTAAAATAAAAATATATATTTTTAAAGAACCAATATATTTTATTTCGTATTAGTATAAAATACATTGGCTTACTTGTATGCGTGACCACTTTTTTTGACAAAAAAATATTATTATTATTATTATTATTATTGAAATAATAATATATTATTAAATTATAAAAATATTTTTAAAACAAAATTGTAAAAAGAAATAATTTTTATGATTTTATTGTAGTTTTTTTTTTTTTTTTTCTTAGTTGTTTTTTTTTTTTTTAAAATATTTTTTTTAATTTAAAATTTTCTTTTTTTATTTTTT
>Ga0099825_1007660_pt1 | contig 13079 bp, 6 predicted proteins | sample SiratroredBW_FD_76838 | JGI IMG/M metagenome (GOLD analysis project Ga0099825, IMG submission 76838) | Root nodule microbial communities of legume samples collected from California, USA - Siratro red BW | ecosystem: Host-associated > Plants > Roots > Nodule | place: USA: California | collected... | reverse complement strand
AATTAATTATCATAAAAATCAACTTAACATCTGCATATTTATCATTCTTGGTGTAACAATATTATACTATAAATTTTAATTAATTATCATAAAAATCAACTTAACATCTGCATATTTATCATTTTTGGTGTAACAATATTTTATACTATTAATGCATTTTAATTAATTTTATAAATATATTATACTATTTGTATGTTTTCTGTTTTTCATCTGTATCTTCAAATATGAAAAAAATTGTTGTAAAATTCTCAGAAGTAACAAAATATAAATATAATAATATAAATATTATTCTTTAAATATTGACCTTTTAATTCGATAATTATTGTCTTCTCTCAATAACTCCTATCGATAACAGATGTACTATCGATAACAGATGTAGAGAGAAAAATGTCAACTATTATTGAAGAAACAATATTTCATATATATTTTTCCAATTATTTTCACTACCAAACAAAGTTATAATTATCGAAATTAAACAATACAATAGAAATATAATCATAAAGGAAGGAAGATAAACAATACAATAGAAAGAGAAAGGTGAGAAGTTATAACATTCATTGAAGAAGCGTTACTTATCTTTCTTTAGTTATCATATACGCTTGTGATAAACACTTATACGATTATGATAAAAATTTATAAGCTTATGATAAATAAATATACTTGTGTGATAACTGATAAGTTTCATGACATTACTTTTCTTGATTTTCTTCCAAAAGAGAGATAATAAAAAAAATGGATCAAAACTTGTATTCCCTATTTTTTTTTTTATTCCATCTACATCCTTTTTTGCATCGTCATCCTTTTCAGCATTGTTGACGTAAAATGCTTCAATAAAGGAGTTTAAAAATTTGGATAGAATGTGGACTGTGACAGTAGATTTCCATTATTGGTTAATCATATTTTGAAGCACCATTAGTGGTGAATCTTGTTGCCTATTTTCTTTAATATGGGAGGTTTATGCTTGCTGTTCCCCACCATGCTAATTTATTAATCTGATTAACGAAATTAAAAAAAGAACTCAAAGGAAACGCTTGTCTATCCCAAAAATACCGAATTAAAGTTTAACCTTTTGCAATTTAAAAAATAACAAATGGTATCTATATTTAGTGTAAATACTACTGTGCCTCCATTTTTGCATACATTAGTTATCTTTTTTCTGACATTTTTATTGATAAGTTGCTCTCATACATAATTCTATTCTGACGCATATATGTATTTAAATAAATGAAATAAATGGATTTTACAGAAAGGAGCTTATTGTGCACCTGCAAAGGAAGTACATCTTCAATATATGTGCAATTTATGTAATTGATTTTCAAAGTTTATAAATAGCAGATAAGTACACCTTAACATTCTTCATTGCCTCTTCCCTTCAAACAAGCAAGTCTCTATTTAGGAATGATAAAAGAAAAAAAAAATACCTACTGTACGTAAAATTCATAACAGGTACTAAATAAATATCTTAATAGTCGTCAACCATTATTAATAAATTTTATATAAATATTTTTCTAAGTGAAAAGTTATTAATGAAAGAAATATTAATGATAAAAAATATTTATAATCTAACTTTTTATATTTATATTATTATTTACATACATGAGATTGAAGTTGCTTTTAGAAAACTAATTTTTTTAAAACCTTTATTTTAGTAAACCTCTTTTATTTTTTTTTAGAAAGACCAAATTTATTTGCATTAATATTTAAATGTGTAATTTTATTTGAATTGTATTTTAAAATTGTTTTTTGTCCAAATTTATATTTTAAAGACTTATTTTAAAATAATTTATTTAAAATTAAAAGAAAGTAAGATAAAAAAAATTTGTGGATATTCAAGCATATCCGTTTTTGGTATAAAAAAATTGTGAATATTTTTAGTACATACCCGAGTGATAGCAAGACAAATAATGTGACAATTATTTTAGAAAAAGCAGGGAGACACTGTGCATACGGTCCAGACTTGTTGCCATCCACATCCGTACACCACACTAGCAACTATGTTTATTTGTATACAAACGTGGATCCAGAAGCAAAATAATCTAAAAGTTTTTAGGTTAAGCAAAATAAAGTATAAGGAAAATTACGTGCACAGAACAAAGTGGTTAAGGCACTAATATTGTGTAGCTCTATAAAAAGCAGTGGGTGCAATCATGGTGTGAGGATAGTGGATCCAATCCCACGGCTAATTAACACAAATAAGCACCACTGGTGATTAGTGACAACAAATACCTAAATTTCGTTATTAAACAACTCTAAGTAAGATTATTTTATTTCTTGTGTTGTGGACTTTGTGGTGCTAATTAAACTCTCCAAATTTTACTTTTTCTTTATATATTGTATACCCCAAGCGTGTAACCATATAAAATAATTATGATTGAAATATGGTTAACAGTCACATGGTTTCAAGAAAGTTATGACGTAATTATCTTTCAATTCTGACTTTCTTAAATATACCTAATAACTTGTGTTTAATTATTATTTGTATATCTAACAATAGGTGCTTTTATTTTATGAATGTGAAAGAATGTGTATTTTTTATTTAATTTTAATTATTCAGATATACTCGCTGGAGTGGATAGGTTCACCTTACGCATACACATGTCATGATCAAATTATCAAAGCCAAAAGGTTCACCTGGTCTCTGGGTGTTTTATTTTAGTTAATTTAACTTTATATCGTTTTCAAAGGAAAAAAAAAATCTAGCATTCATTAACAAAAAAAAAAAATGAAGTTTTGAGATATTCAAATTTAATGGTGATTCTCCAGTATAAGATGAAATTGTGGAGATCGCTTTGATCCATTCAATATATGCGTAAGATCAACTTGTTCACGTTGGTATTATCTTTTAATATCAAATTGTACGCAAGTGATCTGTTAATTCTTGTTCCTCACAATTAATCAAAAGGATTTAAATATTTTTAGTTCTATATTTGTGATTAAATTGACAGAAAAATAAAAAAATTGCCTAATTAAATAACTTTTATTCCATTTTATCGATCACTTATAATTTTATTATATACTTTTCTATATTCAAAGTAAAAACGAAGTAGTTCTTTTATAATTAATAGAAGATTTGTCATAACTATAATATTGTCATTACCTGCTGTTAAGGATGTTTAAAGCTTTTATTTTCTTGTAGTACTAGAAGATAAAAACCTCACCATTACCTAAAATAAATGAAGTAGCTAGTTCCAAAACTAATAACAAAGAAAGTGCCATAGCAAACTAGTAACTAAATTAGCTAAATCTTAACTACAAACAAATAAACTTTAATTTTATATAAAAACCACGAGTTAAAATTGTTGCGGTTTAAATTTATTTACATATATTAACATAACAAATAAGATAATTAACCAAATGATCCAAAATGATTTGGTTTTGATATTTTATTAAATCGATCTATTAAATGTATATTTGGCATCAATATGTGGCTGAATGTCTTGTTGTGACTATAGAAGTCTAGAATATTGTGATGATCCGTTCTGAACTCCGATGCAGAAGTTGATGAACATGAATGTATCTATGATCCAAACTTTAACCTTATGCATGAGAATTGTGGAAGTGGTAATGGGTGGATGTATAATGAATTAATGATGGTGAATGTTAGTGCAATCATAGTCCATGATTTGATGATCATGGCGCGAGGGATTCCGTCATGGGAACGTGCTCTTAAAAAGGAACTGGAGCCTCGCGATGGAAAAGGGTCATGATCTAGGAATGATTGGATCATCATGAGCTTCAACCCTGAATCCAGGTTTGGAACAGGATCTAGACTCAATCATAATTTTTTAATTTTAATTATTTGAATTAGGAATCTTTTTTATCTAGGATTGTGTTCAACTAGACCAAAAGCATCTGGTTTGTTTTATAATAATTAATGTTCTGTGAAGACAGTGATTGTGTCCACCTCAAGATGAGAAGGATTGAGATAAAAATAAGAGAGACAAGAAGAAGAAAAAGGTAAAAAGAGAAAGTAAAACACGAAATATGATGAGAAAGAAAAAAGAAAGTTAAATGAATGAGAAGCGGAGGAAAAAGTGAATGATGATGATTGCTGTTTTTCTTTTGTAAACACTCAATGCTAAATTATACTTTAACAGTGGGTTTTGAACAACTTCTTATTTAGAAATAATCAATTAATTTTTCTATGAGAAAAATAAAATAACAAATAATTATTTTTGTTTTGTTTACATGATATCACTTGAATTTGTGTAGAACAAAAATAATAATCTTATAGAAAGAAATGAAAAAGTGTCAAGTGAGTGATTATGTTGTTAGAAAAACGTTTGTACATCTTCATGTGGCAAACCATAAGTTTCCACCTTGAGGTTGTTCTATAACTTTTAAAAACTTTTTCTATTTTTTGAAGTGGTAGTAATGCAAAGGTTATTCTTTTCTGTGTAAGAAAGAAATGTTTAACTGCAAAAACTTGATGTTTTTCAGTATTATTGGTACTAGATAATCTATCACATGAAAACTGTGTATGAGCATCACTAGGTTTGGTCAATGATCCATATAAGTAAACAGAAAGGTTATTACAAAATTTTGTGTTACATGTTCAAAGAATTTAGTAATTAATTATGTTAAAACTTTTGATTTAAGTTAGCACACCACTTTATTATTATAGTAATTGAGAACGACTTTAATTTTACATGAGTTAGTGTAGACACATGACACTATAGTGAAAAGATGATGTTTGTGTATCAAAAAAGAACGATTAAAATACAAAATATAATGTTTAAGAGTGTCAAAAGCATTGGTGAATGAAGTTGTAGATTTTGATTAAACTAATACAAAAGTTTATTAACCTAATTTCCTATGACATTACAAATTTTATTAAGTGGGAACACCTTGCACTATTGTGGATATCCCTAAAAGCAAGATAAAACTATAAAAGAGAAGCAAAATAAAACTACTAAAGAAAGTTGACAATAAAGAAACTTAAATCAAACCAACTTCCTATATCATGAGAGTAAAAGATTGATTTAAGAGTGATAACTTCACACAATACTTGAAAAGGAATGAGTAGGTGAAACAGTCAGGAAAAATAAGTAGAAAAGAAGAATATATTTACATGAAGAAAGAAAGAGAGCGTGGAGAGAGATTTAAGCTATCAGAATGACACTAACACTGCTAAAGCTGCACGGAGAAGAAAAACACACAAAAGAAGAAGAAGAAGGAATCAATAGGAAAAATGTACAAAAAAAAAAGGAATAAAGGAAATGTACATAGATTAAGATGTAGACTTGTATATAGCTTATCAAAAGTCATATTCATAGTATTAACATGTTCATGTTGTTGAACCATAATAGCAATTTGAAGATTGATGTACATTGTTACGCGTGTGATTACGTGGCAATGCAACTGGGTGCCTGCCACTAAACGTCCCAGTAGCCACTAGATGTTTAAAGTATGAATTCATGCATAAATTGTGTTTTCCAGGGCCAAAGGCACTTTCACAATTTTGTTTAAAGTATCAATTCATGCACAGATTCTGCTTTTACGTACCCTCTAGAGTTTGATAAAAAGAAAGTACGTGATTATTGTTGGCCAAAGTCTCGTTTTGCTAAACTTTTGGTGCCATGAGGAATTCAAACCTTTTTTACCCCTATAAGTAGGGAGAAATTTGCTTTCAATAAATTTGATTATCTTATACAACGTGTTAAATTATATATGTGAATAAGGACGATGCTGTCTCCAACACGAAGAAGAACAAAATAATAAGTCCACAATGCTTACAGCACACAGTTTACAAAGACAAGACACTTGTGTTGAATAATACACAAAAACACTGTAATTAAGTGTCATTCTAACGTTAAAATATATTTTGGTTGAAAATGTCAATAATCTAAAACCATGTTTCATTATCTGGAAAAGTATTTTACATCTGAAAAACCCCACGTGGAGCCGTGGAGAACCGTCTATTCGCCCATGTTTATCAGCCGCTATCTTCAATCAGTGGTAACCACATTTCCAACCCAAGTCCAACTCAACCATAGGAAGCAAAATCCATAAAATAATCCCACTAAATAACTTAAAGACGTGACACAATTTTTGTCCCCACCAATTAACATTATTTTTTCATTATTTCATTAATTAGTTAGATGTATTATTTCTGTTTATATGAAGTGATAAAAAGATGGAAAGAGTGTATAATGATAATTTTTTTACTAAAAAGAGAGTATTTTAAAGGGTATATTATTAGTATTTTTTGTATTTAATTTTGATATGTGCCAGCCCGTAGTGGTGTATAAAAAGGGAGTGAGTCCACCCTCTGACAGCAAAGGAAATTGAAGAACCTTACCTCTCTCACTCTTAATTTCGATCCTTAAGTCTTTTTCGTAACCGTCATTTTTGTTAGTTGCACGCCATAGCCATAACATAAACCCTTTTTTTCTCCCCGTGATGAATCTACATCCATCTCTGTTATCTCTCGTGACCTATTAACTTCCATTTCCCACATTTGTGGCCCTCCTCAACCGCGTCACCTTCATCACACGCATATATAATATATGCACACACACAAGACGACGTCGTAGATCCATTCGGAAATCGAAATCGTTCGTCCGAAGCCAAATTCACGTCTCTTGATTATAATAATAATATAACAGTTTTTTTCCTCGTTTTTTTTTTCTTCTGAAAATGACGGGGAAGAAGAATGTGAAGGCGGCGGCGAGGGAGGAGGGAGAGGAAGGGAAGCAAACGACGTCGTCTTCGACTCCGCTTTCTCATTCGCAGTCGCTGTCTTCGTCGTCGTCGTCGTCTTCCGATGAGAGAGAGTACGAGGTGCAGGACCTGCGGGACCGGTTGAAATCTTCGAGAGGGAGCCGGTTCGATCTGATACAGAATGAGTTGGGACTCAACTCAAGATGGAGCAAGTTCAGCCGCCAAGCTCTTCTCCATGGAATCCGCGGCTTCTCCGAGGACTTCGTTATTCATCCCGATAACAGGTTTCGTTTGCTTCAACTTCCTCTCTTTCTTCCTTTTAATCGGGATTGGGTTAATTTATTAATAATTTACTGGTTACAGAGTGTTTATGTTTTAATCATCACAATCATGGGGTATTTATTACTCCCTCCCTCCGTTTGTCTTTTCAGAATTATTTGCCAGAATATAATAATAAATATAATACCTTTTTTACTGTTTTTTATTTTACTTTAACAAATAAATATATGTTTAAATTATTTAAAAATTATTATAAAATTATAAGTATACTGAAAATAATAATACATATATTACTGAACTTTTGAAAAGACGGATAAAAAGAAATAAGCTTTTTCTAGAAGTATACGAATTAATAATATATGTTTTTAGGATAGACGAAAGGGATGAAATAAATATTTCTGCTTTAAGTTTAATTGAACTTTTAATATTCTGGTAGATATTATTTAGTTTTTGAGATTTTTATTCGTATTATTTTTAAAGTTGAATCTATGTGTACTGGCCATATCTTAATAAAACTTTTTAAGGTATAAAAGTTGATAAATTTAGCATATATAATAGTTTGTTATGATGATAATAGAAAACATATAGTTTATTTATTCTAATTTTAATGTTGTAATGTTTATTTATTGATTAACTTTTACATTTATATAAACCGGAAACTCTATTATATTAGACTTTCTTTTAAATAATAAATATTTGTGAAAAATAAAATATTTCTTCCATTAGTATGTGCATAAGATAAAAATTAAAAATTTGGAAAATTAATATAACATTTTTTTACAAATTAAATTTTACTTTTCAGGAATAAACTTATTTTTTCTTCTAAAAATATTGAATTTTATGTAAACATAGTCGTTATATTTGAAATATTTTTGCTAAATGCTGATGTTAAGTTAAGAGATCGATGCAAAAAAAAAAAAAAAAAAAAAAAAAAAAAAAAAAAAAAAATAAAAAAAAAAAAAAAAAAAAAAAAAAAAAACAACTAACGAACAACATTCAGCTATTAATAAAATATAAAGTGCAATGACGTATAAGAAGTAAATAATTACTGAATTAGTAAAATCAAAATATAGTTAGTTACATGCTGAATTAAAGATATAAAAGGTTAAGAAATAGATTCGGTACGGGTTGGCTTGAATGTTGTTCTTATATGATTCCATCAATTTGATCAGACAGCAGTGATCCTTTTTGATTGCTGAAATCTTTGACAATCTAACAGGGTGTAGGGTATGGTTGTTGTGTTAAACGAGAACACGTGAGATGTATTTAGGTTGGATTAGATGGCGCCAAGTTTGAAATGAAGGTTCATTTCCCTCCCGCCACACGCGGCATGTGCTGGCTGGGTCCGTAATTCATGTCATTTTGCTTCGCTGTGCATCTTATCATAATCACCTACTTCATTAGTCATAGTTTACATTTTTTTTTATTTCAAAATATATTTTTAAATAGTTTTAATTTCATTAACTCATCAAGCTGTGTGCATCAAGTGACTCATACATTTTACACTTGGACGGGCTATATTCTTTGGAAACTCATGCTGCGTGTACAACGACTATATTAAAATGAATTTTCTTTTCACTTTATCTCTTAGGAATGATTAATCTTGATTATATAACAATTTATAAATGATTATAATTCATTATTGTAAAACATTAAATGTTCATTTAATATATACGTACATATAATTAATGTAATTTATTAAAATAATCTGACTGTCAAATTGTAATTGTCAACAAAACTTTTCAAGTCTAATTTAGAAGGGAATAATCAATCAACAGTCAGTTTTGACATCTATACACATGATGTTAACACTGACTTGACACTCGTGCTATTTAATTATTTATGCCGTATTTTGATCTCTCAGTTTTTGTCTCACCAGACTAATTTAAATATTTGCAAAAAATAAAAAAATAAAAACTTTCGTATTCATTATGCAAATTTGATAGTGTTATATATATATATATATATATATATATATATATATATATGAAAATTTACACGTTTTCATCTCGAAATTTCTCGGGAGTGGGTTTTGGTTTTCGGGGATCCGGAGAAGAGCTAAAGAAGGCCCAATCTTTTGTCGTGATAGTGATTTCCTAAGCTTTATAGAACTAACTCAAACTTCAAGCCTGTAAGAATATTTGCAAAGTTCAAATTACACTTTTTAACGGAATGAATCAGGTTTGAGAATTAGTTTAAGTACATTGATGAGATTTGATTTACTTTCTGAATCAATTTCTCTTTAAATTATTAATAAGAAAAAAGATTTTGAAGTGAGAAGAATCAGATATTAGACTCTCACGTTTCATCATTTATTAGCAAGATAGCTCGCTTTAGCTCGAATGAATTGATGCAATTGATGAAGTATTACTGATACTAGAAACCGAAGTACTTGATGGCCTTGCTTCATATTTTCGAAACATAATTCTGTATTGGATCATACAGTGTGCTCTCTCACTTAAGACAAGTACTAATAGTAGTGTAAGACTAAATTACTTGATGCTTATTATGGTGATGGGAACTGCAGGTGGTACCGTGCATGGACAAAATTCATATTGCTATGGGCAGTGTATTCATCCTTCTTCACCCCAATGGAGTTTGGGTTTTTCCGTGGCTTGCCTGAGAATCTCTTTATTCTGGACATCATTGGACAAATAGCTTTTCTTGTCGATATTTTCTTGCAATTCTTTGTTGCTTACAGAGACAGCCAGACCTATCGTATGGTCTACAAGCGAACACCTATAGCTCTGCGGTAAACTTTTATTTATTTTTTCTTCTCTCTAATGATGTTTTCTTCATGCCATGATTACTTATGATTATTATCTAACATCAGTTTCTACTATGCTCCTGTATAACTGTTGCTTTTGTCTTTTGAGAAAATCCACAATTGGTTGCAAATATTTTATTTGTATTGGCATTTTGTGGGAGCAATTTTTATTTTAATTGATTTATGTCTTACATGTTTCTTTTCATGTAGGTATCTAAAATCTGACTTCATATTTGATCTTCTTGGGTGTATGCCATGGGACGTCATCTTCAAGGTTATACTTCTTCCAGATAAACCAAAATTTCTTGAGTATCTATATTACTTATCTTGAATTATTTTGACGCTCTCTAACCATTCATTTGATCCACCCACAAAGTCTGTAATCACATTGCTTATGTTAGTGTCTTATAATGCATATATACATTTCGTGGTAGTTTTTCAGGGGTTCTAGCATATTTCTCGGTTCGCAATAAAATGACGAGTGTTAAGAAGGAAACTTTACCTTCATTTTACTTTTCCTTGACTTCCATGTAACTTTTATTTGACAATGTTGGTTGACTGTTCTTAGGATTTGTCATCTATTGGTTAAACCGGGAAAAGACACTAGTTGTCATCTATTAAAACTTCACAGAAAAATTTCGTAGTATCCTGACATTCTGTCTCAGTACTAAATTGAAAGGATAAATAGCATTTTCTCTTTTAGCTTTTTGTTTCTTTCATGGTAATGGAACTTTTGTACTTAGGGATATTTTATTTGAATTTTGGAACGTAATATAGGTAGTTTGTCCCTCATAGCAATGGTATAGGAACCATTGCCCTTTACTTGTGTTTCTGTTTTGTATCTAACCGCTTTTCAAGTCAATTACATTGATGGAAATTTAGAATGCCTTCTCACTTCACAAGTTTTGGGACTTATATTTAGTCATGTATACATCACTTAGCTGCGCAAGAAGTTGTGAAGCTCGTTATTAAATGTCAACTGGTATGACTAACTCTGCAACTCAGCTAAGACACGAGACTAATATTGGCTGGTTTTAGACGTTACCTGTACAGAAAATGGCACTTGATATGCTCAAATGTAAACAGCTTTTAGTGAAGACACCTAATTTTGTCGCAATTTCTTTGTTATTGAAGGTCTTCAATTTCTGGTTTGTACTGTAACAACTAGCATAACTTTTTGTTGACAGGCTAGTGGACGAAAAGAGGAAGTGAGGTACCTTTTGTGGATCAGATTATACAGGGTGCGGAAAGTCACAGATTTTTTCCACAAGTTGGAGAAGGACATACGTATCAATTACATTATTACCCGGATTGTGAAACTGATTGTAGTAGAACTCTACTCCACCCATACAGCAGCCTGCATTTTCTACTTTTTGGCTACTACACTACCGGAAGCACAAGAAGGGTACACTTGGATAGGAAGTTTGAAATTGGGTGACTATAGTTATTCACATTTCAGAGAAATTGATCTTTGGAAGCGCTACACAACGTCTCTGTATTTCGCTATTGTTACTATGGCAACAGTCGGTACGTTTTTTTTTTTTTTTCTGTTATTCATCAAGTAAGATCGATTTTCAATTTGTTGGTCTTTAGTTATTGAGGAAGGTTGTGTTAGGTAATTGACGGTCAAATTCAAAATTTAAAAAATCCCAAAAAGACATTGATCAATGACTCTTTTTTTCACCCTTTCTAGTTGTACAAAATAGAACGAACACGCTGAAGGAGAAACAACTAGAAAATATCTTATCCAATTAAATAAATTCAGTGATAATTTAGGATTTAGGAATTAGCTGATATATCATATCGCTATTACCTTGTCCGCATCTGCCGAAGCTTTAATAGGTTGGTAACGAATAAATGAAGGGACAATAATTAGAACCTCTTCTATGTCCGCTAGATATTCATGGATCATACTTGTACTCTAAGGAATCACTAGACAATTTACTATACAAACAAGTAATAAACAATAAGGAAAAACCTGCAAAAACAAACAAATATAAAAATATTTAACGTGATTCAATTGAAGTGTTAATTAACTTTAATCTATATTTAGAGTAAAAAATTCATTAAAATAAATATTACAACTTAAGATTTCTCTCACGGTGTATCCTCAACTCTAGATTGATAAACATACAAAGTCTTATTTATACAGAAAATAACTGTCAAACTAGAAAAATAATATTCACTTGTTCAAAAACATTACAATCATCACCAAATCTAAAAAAACTAACAATTGTAAATGGTTATAAATTCTAGATCGACGTAGTTTTGCATAGATATCTGCATATTTAGAGTTTTCTCAAAATGTATATTATCCTGTCTCTTTTGAAAAGTTCGCTGAATGAATCATGTTTGTGACAATTTCTTCAACAGGCTATGGAGATATACATGCAGTAAATTTGAGGGAGATGATATTCATAATGATATACGTTTCATTTGATATGATTCTTGGTGCGTATTTGATTGGTAACATGACAGCTTTGATAGTCAAGGGGTCAAAGACTGAAAAGTTTAGAGACAAGATGACAGACCTTATGAAATATATGAACAGAAATAAGCTTGGAAGGGATATCCGCGAACAAATTAAAGGCCATGTGCGATTACAGTATGAGAGTAGCTACACTGAGGCTGCTGTCATTCAGGATATCCCTATTTCTATTCGAGCTAAGGTAATAAGAGAAAAAATGACTTTGAACCTTTCGTGTGGTCAATTATAGATGTCACCGTAATAATTATGGTCATATGCTTCAATACCCTACAATTTTATAGTTTTCCCACCTGCTTCTAAAGGCTTTTTGACATTTCTTCACATTTTGTTGGTTTTTATGCATCAACTCCTTCCTTTTTGTCTGTTTAGATTTGTCGAAGTTATCATAAATGTACTAGTTTTAAAGTATGGTAACGTGTAAGGAAAATGTGCAATAGATATATAAAGATACTATTTGAAATGTCAGTTTAGGGTTGAAAGTAACAGTTTAGTGCAAAATTATTTATCATTTCATCAAGTTCTTGCTGGTGTATGTTGGAAACATCAGCATACAACTTTTTCTCAGCATAGACAGTATACGACTTTAGGCTATAAGTGACTGGCACGTTATATTGGGCCTTTTCCTGCTATTCAGTTATGAGTTGTGATAGATTAAAGTGTGATCATTCTATATTCCTTTTCAGTGAATGTGAATTCAGAAAATTAATAAGGATGGCAATATAGTGGTGGACAGATTATTTTTCTAATTGCTCTACATTTTAACCTATTCATTTCCTTTTTTTTTTTTTTTTTTTTTTTTTTTTTTTTTTTTTTTTTTTTCTTTTTTTTTTTTTTTTTTTTTTTACTTTTTTTTTTTTTTTTTTTCTTTTTTTATTTTTTTTT
>Ga0099825_1007656_pt1 | contig 13082 bp, 3 predicted proteins | sample SiratroredBW_FD_76838 | JGI IMG/M metagenome (GOLD analysis project Ga0099825, IMG submission 76838) | Root nodule microbial communities of legume samples collected from California, USA - Siratro red BW | ecosystem: Host-associated > Plants > Roots > Nodule | place: USA: California | collected... | reverse complement strand
TATATATATATATATATATATATATATATATTGTTAAGTTCTTGTGATTTTATTTTATTTTAAATATAAATAATAGGTATATTATAATTTTCATTTTAAGAGTTTTCTCCTTTGTAGTAAACTCAAACTAAAACTTAAACTTTCTATTAAGTAATAGTTTTGGGTAAGTCTTGAATGACCTATGCATGTATGCAATTTTGTTTTCTGTTTTATAGGTTTTCGGTATAATTTTCTTTTGAAATTATGAGAATGGTAAACTTTATTTTTTATTTACTAAAATGCGTAAGTCATATGATACAACTTTAAATAAAGAAATACTCTAGCACTTTCAGTGTAGAGGATTAATTACCATGAAATTATGTCGTGACCGCACGACTATTATTAAAAAAAATTATTTCAAATAATTAGACGTGACACAACTTTGTTTGAGAATGTGATTAAAGTCGTGTATGACTAGCATGACGTCAGGTTAAAATAATACAATTGAAGTTGTGTCACCCATAGACGACCTTAATTGTATTATTTTTAACTGAAGTCATTTTAGTCATGCACGACTTCAGCTTGCATTGTTTTGAAAAAAAATTTAATTTTGTTGCATTGTTTTGAAAAATAAATTGGTTGTGTTTATGGTTTTAAATAAAATATTTAGGTTTCGGGGATTAAAAAGCTAAGGTTTTATAGTTAAGGTTTTGAAAATTAACGCTTAGGTTTTAAAGTGTAGGGTTAAGTGTTTGATTGTAGCATTTAGGTTTTGGGTGATTGTGTTAGATTAATGTGTAGTGTCAAGGATTTGGATTGTGTTAGTTGATAAAATTTACGTATGACTAATAGGATAAAATAGGAGTAATTTCATTGTGTAAAATTAGTGACATTGAACAAAATAAAATAATTTACAATGAAAGAAATAATAAGATTGATTTTATTACATAAATCAAAAGAGACTATCTATGCGACAATATGCCACATCGTCTTCTCTGCCTTTGAGATTGTCATTGTGGCTCATGTTTGGTTGGAGGAGGTGGTGGTCGTGGTGGACTATTGTGAGATGATTATCAAACCCTTCTAAAGGCATAGTGGGTTGATAATACGTGGGTGATAATGGACAGAATGTTGATGGTGGTATCATGGTGAAAGTACCAAACATGTTTGACGTTGGGAAAACATATTTTCTTGCGTTACAAAATTGCTGAAACTAGCCGAAAACTTGTACAAAAGTTGGGAACAATGTTTCATTGATAATCCATGTATTCAAATATTTGACTTGATTGACCAAAAGCTTGTTATTGAGCATTGGAAGAAGACTCAACATAATAGCCATGGTGGAACTCTGACTGTGGTTGTTCAAGTTGTTGCGGTATGTGTTATTATGATGCTTAACAATGTGTTAATTTAGTTTGAATCAAAATAGAATAATATATAAGAATTGAGAAATAAACTTACATTATCGTCAAAGGTAGGTTGCAAGGTGTAATGTACGAGATAATATGTTCAATATACCATTGCATGTAAGGGGTATTATCACACAAGCAACCATTTCTGGTGAATTGAATTCCTTCAATTACACGGTTATGGCTGTCATTCCACACTGTTATCCAGATTGTGTGATATTGCGGCCTCATGCCCTCCTTGTGCAATTGATTTAGGTTTAAAGGGTTCGGGGAAAAAGGAATACTTTGTAGAACCCAAATTGTTGCATAACCTGATCAACTAGATATAGTTCAATTGTTGGAAAAGATATGAAAGGAATTGTCGCCTGAATCGTAGGATAAATGTTAATGGTAATTAAACAACTTAGTTCATTACAACGATAAGGAGTCCACAAGAGCTATTAAAAAACTTTGTCAATAGCATGAATAAGTTGTCTATTAGGGCAAAATGTATAATCATAGTATAGATAATTGAAGTGAAGAACTTGTTTTTGTTGTAGTTGATCCAGTTTGTTACATAATTGAGTAGTTGTTATGGTTGATGTGTTTGTCCTTTGTTGCACCAACACATACCACCTTAAATAAAAAGTAAATATGTTATCCTTAACCAATCGTATATGGATGAAGTTTGTAAATTTTGGACAAACAAAATTAAAATAACATTTTCACTAGTGAGAAAGCAAGGCCCTGAGTAATATTCGCATAACTTAGAGGTTGAAAAGGCGAAGGAAGGCATGTAATGCAGTCTCATGCCTAACATTGTAGAAGTAGCATGCATTCTTCAATATTATGTTGGTTAAAATTGATTTCATGGTCTAAAACATGATAAAGGCATGCCAAAACACCTAACCCTCAACTGTAATTTGACACATTGTTGAGGCCACTCAGAAGTAACATATACATTAGATGGATTATACTCTCTAATGTATCTGACATTAATAAACTTTCAACCAACAAAAGTGTGTGGGATTGTGCACATCATCTGCATCATATGAGATCTCCTAAAATGAATTGTTCAACCAAGACAATTTTATTGAATTTTCTCTAACCACGGTTTGGGTGGCACCAAACCTAACAACTACTCACATAGGGAAACAAAGTCACCTCTAATAACACCGGTGATGGGTTTCCCATCAATAAGAAGACTGAGTTACAGCCATAACTTCTAATGTGTAGTGGTAGATGAAATGTGTGAGTTTCTATTATCCATCTCTCTACTAAGGTAATCCACTAAGTGGTGGTTGATGTCGTTAAGAGTCAATGTGAGCAAGTGGTCATGTATGTCTAGATGCTTCAAAATCCAAATTGCATCTCGCCTAGGACGAAGTAATCTTTTATAACTATTCCAAATTTCCTTGGTTATATGTTTTTGTTAAAGACACAACAACATATTAGACATTGATTTATGTCACTTATATTTAAACCTATACATAAAATGTTTTAAGTGGGGCACATATGGCTAAATAAGGAATTTCATATAGTAAACATTTTCAATACAAAAAAAGCAACATATAGTAAAAAGAGGCTGTATATAATAAACAACCCATTGTTTACAAAAAAAACACTATTATGGATAGTAAGAAGGGGTGCATATAGTAAACAATCCATTATTTACAAAAAAACATCGGTTGTAGCTCATTTGATTCTCAACCAACCTCAAGAGATTATAATGCTGAAAATGTGAGTTCCTATATCAGTTATGAGGCGAACATTTGGTTGGGGAGTCACATATACATGCAATAATTGAAAGAATCATATCATGATTTCCTTTGTTTCTCCTTCACTAATTGCAAAAGTCATTCCAAACTATTTTTGCTATAAGTACACATGTTTGGACTATTCGCACCATAATTTTACTACAACCAACCTATTTTGACCACAAACACTTACTTTTACTATATGCACCCCCTTTTTACTATCCATAAGTGTGTTTTTTATATACATTGGAATGTTTACTATAAGCAGTGTCTTTTTACTATATGATGTTTATTTTGTATTAAAGATGTTTACTATATGAAACCCCTTATTTAACTATATCCCCCTCCCCCCATTTAGAACATTTAAAGAATAGGTCAAAATATAAACACCATACAATCAATGTCTTCATGTGGATATGTCGTTGCGTCTTTAACAAAAACATGTAACCAAGGCAATTTGGAACTGTTGCAGTTTAGGTTCTGAAGCATATGACCAACTTGATGACCAAGTTAAAATTTAATTCATCATACCGAATTTGATCACTTGCTCACATTGAACCATATCGAGATTAACCACCACTTAGTAATTGCCTTAGTGGAGACATGAAGAACAAAAGCTCACACTTTTCATCTCTCACTAGGAGAGGCAACAGTGACATTAGAAGATTTATTTAACTCAGTTTTCCTATTAATGGAGAACCATCACAGGTGTCAATAGCGATGACCCTATGTGAGCAGCAATTAGGTTTGGTATCGTTTAAAATGGTGGTTAAAAGAAATTCAATAAAATTGTCTTGGCTGAACAATTCTTTTCAGAAAATTCCAAATTATACAGATGATATTGTCATAACACAACATGCACAAGTTAACATACTAACGTTGATTAGAAGTGTATTAATGTCAGATACATCAGCGAATAGAGTCCATCTGATGTATCTATTACTTTTGAGTGACCTTAACAACATGTCAAATTACAATTCTGCGTCAGGTGTTTTGGTATGACTTTATCGTGCTTTACACCGTGGAATCAATTTTAACCAAGACAATACCGAAGGATGCAAGTTATTTCTGTAATGCAAGGCATGTGACCATATTACTTTCCTTTCTTCGCCTCTCTAACCTCTAAGTGATGCAGATACTGCTCAAGGCCTTGTTTTCCCATTAGTGAAAAGGTTATTTTAATTTTATTTGCATAGAATTTACAACTTCATCCATCTATGATTAGTTAAGAATAACATATTTGCTATTTATTTAAGGTTGTCTGCACTAACAAAGAACGAACACATCGACCACCAAAGTTACTTAGTTAAGTAACATATTGGATTAGTTGCAACCAAAACAGGTTCTCCACTATAACTATTCGTACTGACAACAAATTTTTTAATAGTTCTTATGGACTTTTTATCACCACAATAGACTAAGTCATCTAATTAGCGTTGACATTTTCTCTTGTGAGTTGGACGGTAGTTCCTCTCATATGTTTTGCAATATCAAGTTGATCAGGTTATGCCACAGTTTGGGTTCCGTCAAAGTATTTCAATAGACTCTTTAAACCTAAATAGTTGCACAATAAGCACATGAGGGATAAATTGATCAATATTGATCACAATATCACGCAACTTGAAATGTGGAATGACTCATAACCTTGTAATTGAAAGAGTTAAATTCATCAAAAATGGTCACTTGCGTGATAATACACCCTACATGCAATGAAATATCGAACATATTATCTTGTACATTACACCTTTGCAACCGATGATGATGTAAGTTGATTTCTCAATTCTTATATATTATTGTATTTTAGCATATTGTTTTGCATCACTATGACACACCGCAACAGCCTTAACAACCTTAACAACCATAGTTAGAGCCCCAGCACAGCTACCATGTTAGGTCTTCTTCCAATGCTCAACAAAAGTCTTTTGGTTAACCAAGTCAAATGTTCGAATATACAGACTATCAAAAAAACATGGTTTTCTAACTTTTATACCAGTTTCAATAGTTTTGCATTGCAAGAAAATATGTTTTCCACGAGTTCAAACATTTTTGGTACTTCCACCATGACACCACCATCAGCAATTTGTCCAATATCTCCTATGCATTGTTATCGACCCATCATGCCTTTAGACGAATTTGATATCTCATGATAGTCCTCCACAACTACCTTTTCCAACCGAATATGAGCCACAACAACGACCTCAAAGGCAAAGAAAAAGACCACCATATGATACATCATCGTATAGATAGTCTTTTCTTATTTATGTAAAAAAAGAATCATATTATTTCTTTCAATGTAAATTATTTTTCATAAGGTCAAACATCTTTGGTACTTTCGCCATGACACCACCATCAGCATTTTGTCCATTATCTCCTATGCATTATTATTGACCCATCATGCCTTTAAAAGGATTTCATATCTCACGATAATCCACCACCACCACATTTTCCAACCGGATATAAACCACAACAATGACCTCAAAGGCAAACAAGCATACAACCATGCCATACATCATCGTATAGATAATCTCTTTTGATTTATGTAAAGAAAACAAACCTATTATTTCTTTAAATGTAAATTATTTTATTTTTTTCAATATCACTAATTTTATGTAATGAAATTACTCTTATTTTACTCAATTAATCATGCATAATTTTTTCCAACTAACACAATCCAAACCCTAGACACTACATAGAAACCTTAACCTAATCACCCAAAACCCTAATCTCTAATCTCAAACCCTAACTTTTTAATCCTTCAAACCTAAACATTTTTTTTAACCTAAACTAAAAGCCTAACACATAAAACTTTTAACTTTTTAAACCTTCAAACCTAAATGTTTTATTTAAAACCCTAAACACAACCAATTTCTTTTTCAAAGAGTGTAACTTAAAGTCATGCATGGCTAGGATGACTTCAGTTAAAAATAATACAACTGAAAATCATTTGAGTGACACAACTTCAATTTAAGACTTCAGTTATATTATTCTAAACTGATGTCATGTTAGTCATGCATGATATTAATAAACATTAATCATATTCTCAAGCAAAATGGTGTCATGTCTAATGATTTTAGAATAAAAATTTTTGAATAAAAATCACGCAACTATAACACCATTTCAAAATAGATTGTATACTAAATTATGTAGGTATTAACTAACTTCTTTACTCAAAGTCGTATTAACATGACACAAATTACTCAATAAATAAAAAAAGTTTTTCATTTCTATAATTTTAAAACAAATTTTCACCATTTTATTACAAATACCATTGTTTGTTCATCAAGTAATGTTTTAATTTTCATAAAATTAGGTTGATTTTAGCTTTTATAACTTTTATCTTTGTTTGTTTTTTGCCGTTGAAAGATGCATTGTAATTTATAAGTGTGCGAATTTTTTAAAATTTTCAATTATTCTTATTCATTTTAAAATAGATGAATAACATTAATTTTACATATCTTATAAATACTGTTTAGAAATTCATACTTTATATATTACTTGAAATAATTATTTGACCTTTATTTCAACACTTGTAATCAATGTCATATAATATTAAGAATTAAAAGTAGTATTTTCTCATTTTAGAAATACAAAATCAATGTTATGACATTATAATCAAAACTCATTCTTCTTAAGAATACTATCTATGTCTAATATTTATATAAAACATATTACGTAATAAAAGAGAAAAATTTTAAAACAATTTTGTGATTATAATTTTTGAAAAACTTATCGGAACACTTTACAATCTTCTTTAATCTTCTTTTTTATAATTGATGTTTCTTTCATTAAAATAATAGTTTTTCAAATAAATAATTTTAAAGAAATGTGTTTTTAAAACAAATTCACTCTTTTAAGTATATATATATATATATATATATATATATTATTTGTATAAAAGCAACTTTAATAAAAAGATATACAAACTTTTATATTAACATCACATGTCTGATTTTATCGGTTGGTATTTTGTAAAGATTATTTGAATAATTTAATATTTTACTTGAAACTATAATTTGATTTTGCTAACAGGCATGGAAAAAAATTATTTGCGTAACATTCTTTTCAAGAAAATATATGATTTTTTAATTTTTGCATATATTCACTACATTCAAATATCTTTATCTAGACATCTCATGATAAGATTACACAATTAAAAGGCAACTTTAGGTTGCCAATACAAATGATCTTTTGAATACATAAGTTTGCATAAATTCAACAATACACTTACAATTCATTGAAAAGCTCTCCAACTTCATTCTTCATCATTCCCTTAATCTGTATAATAAAGCATGTTTATAATAACTGTTGATATTTTTTAAATTAACCATCACAATCAAACAAAAAACATAATCTCAGTAAACATGTGAGGAGAATGTTACCTGCTTTGTTGAAAGTCCAATGTCCTTTAAATCATCCAGCTATTTGAAAAACAAAAATTGTTAGATATGTAAACTCATCTAACCATGCTAGCTTATAAAAATTAAGAGAAATTTTTTAAGAACATACAGTTTTGAAAGGTTCAGGAGATTCTTCTCGAAGTTCAAGTATATAGGTAGCTCTCTTTTCCCCAATTCCCTGTAAGAAAAAAAAAATTAATACAAGATTTAAAGAATATCATCCTAAGGTTTTGATGAAAGGTGAAATATTCCTGACCTTCAATTTTTTTAATTCTTCCCTGTTTGCATTCGGAGTATATTAAAAACAGCAAAAAATAAATCAGTGAGATTCTCAATCATAAATGAGAGAAAAAATATATGCATTTTATTTCTAAAAAATACAAGCATTGCAGAAACTTACTTTTCAGCTGTGTTCAAAAATCTAAGGTATTCTTGGACAATAGAACTCTGTAATCAAAATAAATAAATTGTACTTGTAAGTGAAGAACATGATAAAATACAGTCACTTAACAATATGATAAATAGATCAAACCTTCATTCCAGAACCTCGCATGCTGAATTTCTCCCAGGGACTTTTGCCATTCATTTCATCCCATCGGTTAATGCTCCTGTTTTGAACAACTGTAGGAGTTTTTGGTTCTACGTTTTCAACTGGAATGAGTTTCTTTTCTGATATTTGCAAGCACGACGAAGTTGAAGAACACAACATTTTAAGACTATTAGAAAGATCACGCAACTGTGAGCTAATTGGTGGTGAGCTATGCTCTGCAAATGACAAAAGATGGAAATTAAAAATTAATATAGACATTATCATACTATTAGTCAAAGAATTTATCACTCTGTATGTTTATCAAATGACCAACCTTTCTGAACTATCATTGAGCAATTACTGACACAAGGGGTATGCTCCTTTTGACCATCCTCTCCATCCACCAAAATATCCTATGTGACCACACAAACAGGAACATTATTAAACTTACTTAACATTTAAGTAACAGAAATGTTTCGTTATATTTAAGAATGTCCGACTGAAAAAAAAAAGGAAGATGTGATTACGTTTACAAAATTACCTTAGCTCCTAGGGGATTGAATTCCTCTTCATTGCTAGCGTTCAAAGATGAATCACCCTGTATAGTAGAGAACACATATCATGACTAACTCTACAAATTTTATTGGTTTAAAGAAAATCTAAACATATTTCAATTGTAGATGTGTTCACGTCATTACATTTTCCAACGTCGGATGAAGTTTCATGTTCTGACTAGCTTTTGCAAATGAGTCATCCTTCATAAATGAAACATTTGTCAAGCTCCAATAGAAATATGATGTATTCATTTAAGGTTTGTTCATGCTAGGATTTAAGGTAAAGAATTCATTACCATTTCCATTCCAGAGTTGAGTACGACCTGATTTCCAGTCTCGAATAATGAAATATCCTGTGCCACCCAATCAATGCATTGAGTTTTCTAATTTGTTTATCAACACTATAAAAAATATGAAAGATGCATTACCATCAAAGGCTTTGATGCTTGAGTAATATGAGTAACAGAATTTTCCTACAAAAATAATACAACTATCCATTAGTAACACCTCATATAGTCCATACAAATTGTACAATGTTTTACCTCCACCTCAAAAATGTCCTAATTTACCAATAAGTAATAAAATTTTAATTTTTAACTTTTCACTGGTCGAACTCTTACATGACAATAATGACTTTGGCTATATCAAAACCATTTATATGATTGGATGAACTGAGTTCTAATATTAATTTAGTCTTCAATTCCTTATAACGTTTTTCCTCCTCCTCTAAAATGTTCTAATTTACCAATAATTAATAAAATTTTAATCTCGTCTACATACTTGCTCTTCCATGTCCTCTAGAAAAGATAAAGAGGAAAGAACAGTATAGTAATTAGAAAAGAAGTTACCTTCTCAACCTTAGCAACGGAATGGCTAGCTTCATCAAACAATTTCCTTTAATAAGACAAAGTCAATATCCATAATTTGATAAAAATACAAATAACCAAAACTAATAAAATATGTACAGATCCTCAGTACAAACCTTGCTTTTATTGCAGACTTCTTAGAAACAACATTTTTTTCAAGTAGTTTAGAAGAACCACGTAATTTCTTTGCTGTCCCAGAAATACTTTTAGGTATCTGTTTCATATGAGAATTCACCATCTGTTTTGCTGAACTTACACTTTTCTTAGTGGAATCTAAGGATGCCTCATGATGAATCCGATGACATGACCGTGATGCCAAGCTTACCATGTAAATAGTGTCTTGGCAAAATGATGGGTTCTAAATTCAAAATACCGAAAAGAAATATTAGTTCTAAATCAAAGTTAAATTTGAAAAATTACTTAAAAAAATGAGGAAAGAATTTTTGAACTAAAAATCAGTCATAATTACCAAGCATGAAACCAATAAAATTTTGCTAGTTCCCCTCAAAGAATCCTGTAATATGCGTGTAAGCTTGCTTTCCCGGTAGGGAATATGACTTTCATTTGTACTTAAAGCTTGACAAATATTCAATAAAGCATAAATTGACTTGTTAATTTTGTTAATCTCAGTTAGGCGGAAGCCATCACTACTTTTCCTTCTAGAATCTTCATAACCTGAAAGTATAACACTCTTAGTCAAGTTAGTCAAATTTTAAATGTGTTTTGGAGAAATCATATAAATAAAAGATTATTCAGCATCTTTCACTTGAAAGAAGATCATAACCTGCCAAGTCAACAAAATTCATTTTGCTCACAATACTTCCCACACTTTCATTCTGGGAAAAGACATGCACAATCAATCCCATATGGCTTCCATGGACACCTTTTTTGGGAGCTCCCTTCAAAGTAATACATGCAGTGGAGTACAAATCCTGATATTCAGTGACGGATTTCACATGAATCTGCAGATGAAAACATTATGCAAAGCCTTATATTATTAGTCTATAATCCATTCTTTATAATCCATTCTTAAAATTTTCTTTCTGCTGCTAGACTGAAAAAGTTATAATATAAATAGTCAAATAGATTTCTACCTGAGTCAGTCCTTTAAACTGAAATCTACCACGATCTTCTAAAACCAAGATTGGCGGCTTATTTGGATTTAATAAATCCATGGCCCGATCCTGATGATCAACCTCATAGAAAGAAACAGTTATGGATTTCCCATGTTTCTCAGCAACAGAAAGAAACTCAGATATAGCAAGCGCTGCCAAACCCGGACTCTCAGCAGAGCCCTTAAACAACAATGGAGTAATTGTTAGCATAAAAAGTGCAATTTCAGAAATCAAAAATCAAAATTCTTAAAAAACACTCCCCTACCAGTAAAATGAAAAAGAGAACAAGCACAGTGACTAAGTGTGTCAAACCTGAATTATGTGGGTCTTTCCACTACCCCTAGCTCCATGTGCAATAACAGTGCTGTTATGACCTTCAAAAACTGCAGCCACAAGAGGCTTTACTTCCCTTGAATATATCATTTCACTGTCTTCATCTTCCTTATAGCAATAGTCCACCAAATAACGACTACACGACAAAAAATAAGTCAAATGAGTACAATGACCCCATGTTCATCAAATCAATCCAACAAGAAAATTATTCATAATAAATTGGAAAAAAGAGAAAAAGAAAATAAAGACAATTCAACTTGCCAGACCCAAGAGACCAGATTTAAAAGATTGTAAATACTCAATTTTTTTATTCTTCATCCTAAACTTTTAATATTTAAAAGATGTATTGATATTACCATTGAATCATGACAATTCTATTCCTCAGAACATTAGACAATACACAATTCGAAAACCACAAACCTTCAAGCTTTAGGACTGTATATTTAACTAATTTTTTAACAACAAAAATTAGGAAGAGGAAATCAAGTCCAAGTGTCTTCGAGGCAGGGGAAAACTCACGGGTTTGAAGAATACTTACAAATCTACAATTATTAGAGATGATACCCAATCTTACTCAACTCAACCTAACCTTATTGAGCTATAACTCAAGCTCCAATTTTCCATCACAATCCAAGAACCACATACCTTGAGATTTTGAGGAAGCATACTATCCAGATATGGCTCATGAAAACTCTAAATGCCCAAACATCACAAAACTTAAAGAACAAGAACACTTAAGAGCACAATGGTAATCTTAAGGTTGCTATGTGAGAATAAGACTGCATTCAATGATCCTTCCCAAACCTTCACATAGCAAGGTTTCGGGAGAGGATTATTACTATCGACCTATAACTCATTAAAAGTCTTAATTCGTCAAAGTCCAAATATTACACAGTTAAACAACCACAACCCCGTAAGATTTAGGAGACGTATTATCGGTCAGCTATTATGACTCACGAAAACTCCAATTCTCCAAAGTCCAACACGATTGAAGTACCACAAACCCACAACATTCAGTTTGCAATTCAGCCAAGACTAATAAAATTCTATTCTAATGATCCAAACATCACACAATTCAGTACCAACAAAAACCCTCAAAAGATTTAGAAGATGTATTACTATGCCATGACTAATGAAAACTCTAATCTCTCAAACGTTAAGCCCTCAAAAACTTTGGAATTCAATTAATTTCTTTTCACTACAGTTCTCATCCATCAATAAAATTCACAAAAGCAGAAACCGCACAACTCAAACCCTAAAACGTACCTAGAATGGTCTCTAAAAGAGATAGAGACACCATCCGAATTTTCGCCATTCACCGATATCCAGTCCACAGTCCTCGCAGTTCCGGGCTCCGAATTAGCCTCAGGATCCGAAAACCCACGGATCTTGGCGACGACCCCAACCTTTCGACCCACGCGATCGAGTTGCTTCGAATCCATTAAAGGGAAAGCGAAAGAATGAAACAAACTGAGAGAACACTAGAAATTGAGAGAGGGAAGAGAATATTTTGATTTCGAAGAGAGAGAAAAGAGAATTAGTAGAAATGGAAGCAGAATAGGAAGTAGCCGTTGAAATTGATATTTCAAATTTTTTTTCTCTCCCTCTCTAACTAACGCTCCTTAGATAAGGACACGTTTTCTATTACAACATCACAATACTTCTCGAATACGCTCTTTAGTAAGTAAGCTTATGCTGTACGTTTTGGAGTGGATATTAAAAATAAAGGGAAAAAATTAAAATAATACATGACTAATTTTTGTTTATGCAATGATATGTTTGTTTCAGATTTTATATAACTTTTTAAAATTTAATTTAATTTATTTTTTACTACATTAAAAAAAAACCCTTGTTTAAATTATGTTTCCTATTATGTTATATATATATATATATATATATATATATATATATATATATATATATATATATATATATAAATTTTTTAAAAAAAAATAAAAAAAATAAAAAAAATTATAAAATTTTTTTTATTTTTAAAAAAATAATATAATAAATATTTTTTTTTTAATTTTTATATATATATTTTTATTATTTTTTATATTATATTTTTATTTATTAATTAAAAACACTTTTTTATTTTTTATTTTATTTTATTTTATATATATATATATATATATATATATATATATATATATATATATATATA
>Ga0099825_1007655_pt1 | contig 13082 bp, 3 predicted proteins | sample SiratroredBW_FD_76838 | JGI IMG/M metagenome (GOLD analysis project Ga0099825, IMG submission 76838) | Root nodule microbial communities of legume samples collected from California, USA - Siratro red BW | ecosystem: Host-associated > Plants > Roots > Nodule | place: USA: California | collected... | reverse complement strand
TAGGAGCGAGGTCAAATCCTTGTCGGGCTCCCCCTTTAAAAAATAATATATTCTCTTTGTTATCATTTGCATTGCATTATTTTTGGGAAAAATAAAATATTTTGAAAAAAACCACACTTTTTTTTTATTTTACTTATTTAATTAAAGGTACCGCCTTAGGGCGGGCGTTGTGGGGGTGCTAATACCTTCCTCACACGTAACCGACTCCCGGACTCTAAATCCGGTTTCGTGAACTTGCCTTATCCGAGTTTTTTTTGGTTTTTTCATAGTTTTTCCTTTAATAAATTATGGTGGCGACTCCTCTGTTTTATTAAACTTTAAAACTTTTTTATGATCGTCGTCCCGGTTGCGACACTGGGTACAACACTTGTGGTGCCAGGCACGATTAGTCTAGGGTGCTCCCGGGTTTGGCCACGCTAAGCGCAAGTCATGTAGCACCGGGCACAACTTTATTTTATTTTATGTGTTCATTTCTCCTTGGTTGATTGATTTTTGAAATGTGTAACACTTAGTATCTTTCATAATGTATGATTAATGTGATTCTTACCATGTAGACTTAGTTATGATATACATGTATTGAAGGAATTAAATGTTAAGTGTAGTAGAAGTATATATTTATGAATGATGTTGAGTGGTAATCTAGACATAGTAGCTTCAGGAAAGGAGATACTCATGTCCAGATTTTTAGGATGTGCATTGTCTAAGGATTTGCGTCAAAGAGGTATCCTGATTCTACTTATGGATTGGAATCATATGTAGATAAAAATCAGTAGGTGGTGAGAGTCGAAGGAGGCTCATATGAGCGACTGTGATTTGAAATATAATAAGACAAAAAAGATCATATAGATTAACCTTGTTACATGAAGTATGATGAGAGATTGGTAAACCCTTCATGTTGTAAATGTGTAGACTCACATTGAGAAGTAGCATGACAAGTGTAGGCCTTTAAGTTTGATTCAATGCACGATAATCTGTAATTAGAGTCAAGTGTCACTTTTTGGTGTATCAGTAGAACTTGATAGGATGAAATGATTAAGTAAACGTGATAAATTGGTTGTTATAGTTAGTTTAATGAGAATGTAGTATAATTATGATTATTCATATTAATATAGAGATAAATAATATAAATATTATCATTTTGCCTCCCTTATTAGGTGTAGGTGGAGTAAGTTTGAATGTTTTAAAAACTTAAGGGAAATGTAATATAAAAAGAAGGTGATGATACAATGTTCTTATAACAAAAGGAAGGTCTATGTAAAATTTTAAAAACATAAATCTTAATATACTTTAAGAAAAATCTCAAAAAGGTGTTCATGTAATTAATTTAAATGATAATAAATAAAATATTCATAAAATATTAGAACTTAAAATAATAAAATTTATCAAAGAACTAAAATCAAACATGGTCATATTTGTAAGTAATGAAAACATATTTAAACTTTACTATATTTACAATAATTAATAAGTATAAATCATCATTTTAAGAGTAAACAATGAACGTAATCCCTGAAATTGAATATTAATCATTAAAACTGCAATGACTCGTTTATTTTCATGTATTAATATAAGTGTATAAAATAATTTTTAAAATATAGTTAAAGTTAATTTTATATTTAGTAACTAAATGAACTATTTTTAATTCAAGATATGCATGAGAATATAATTTTTTGACGGTGTAGTTGGCTTTTATAACGTAGAGTTGAATGAAATCAGTTATAGAAGAAAAAACAAAGTGAAGCAACTCTCTTAACACATGCAAAACCACTCTATTTCATTATTTTCGTTCAATTTTTATTTATTCAACTTTTCTTATAAACCAAATTCTAGTTAGTAAATAGAAAATGTACAACATTTATTTTGGAACTTTTTCTCTATGTAAACTTTTTTTCTTTCTCCTTAAACGAAATTCGTGCATGCAATGGTTAAAGATTTTTGAGATGTATAGAATGGTATTGGAATTGAACTTATTTAGGTTGATTTTTACTAAGATTTAATTCTTAAAGGTGATGAAAGAATTCTCTCGATGTTCATGATTTTTCTGCCATTTTAAGCACTAAAGAGCAAATAAATTTGAGGTAAGAAAGACTAGTTTGGTGTTTTATGTTATTTGAGTTATTTATGTATGATATGAGAATGTTATAAAAGAAAAAAAAAATAGTACAATAAAAGTAGTAGATTATCAATGTACTAGATAGGTAGGGTTCACGAAGTGAATATGATTATTTAAGTTGAAAATTTTTACGTAACCAAAATTACACACATAGCACAGTTTACCCTAATTCAGAATAAGATATTCGAAGAATCGAATTCTAGCTGTGGTTGGAAGGAGTCTCACCAATCAGTCAGAATTTGTCTTCCCGGAAACCGAATTTCAAGCTAGATTTTTATTTTTATTTCCTTTAAAAAAGAGGAGGAAGGGATCTTTGGGAGAAAAATATTATTTGTAAAAAACAAATAGTACGGAAAAATGCATAAAATAAATTTATTTTAAAAAATATAAGTGTATTTATAAGATATTAATTTAAAGAAGTAAATATTTAAAGAAATAATAATTTACATGTAGATATGTTTAAGAAAATTAAAATTAAAAAAAATAAGTAAATAAGTAAATTTTATAAACAGGAAGAGGAAATAAATAATTGTAAAAAGAATAAATGAAAAATGTGTGGTATAATTGAAATTATTGAGTTGTGAATAATGAATATCACAAACTGAAAATGTGTGGTATAATTGAAATTATTGAGTTGTGAATAACTGACAAATTGATTTTTTTTTTGAATTATGGAAAGCCATTTAAATATTTAGTTTAAAGAAATTTTATTTTATTTTATTTTTTTAAGAAGTGCTTCTACTTGGATGAAGATAAAAATAAATAAAATTAAATAGACAAATTCTTAGTTAAATATAAATCTTTTAATGTTTTAGTGATTGATATAGATATTAGTTTTTTTAAGTCACAAATCAATTCATGAAGGATTTTTATGCATAAATCTTTAGTTTAGTTTAATAAAGAATTCAACGTTGTTTCATAATTATTTACATTGTATGTTTGGTTGTAAAAGTTGAGTATTTTTTTAATTAATATTTTTTATTTACTGAATTTTAAACTTTTGTGACATTTCATCGCGTGTTGTATCTTGATATTTTTTTTCATTAGTTTCTAAGTTAGAATGAGACGTGATAAAATTTTAAATAAGAAATATACCAAGGAAAAAAGTTAGAGAGATGGAAAAGAAAAAATTTAAGATAGATAAAAGAAATAGAAAGAAAGAAGAGAGACGTGACTGTAACTTCAACTTTGTTATTAAAATCATTGACAAAATTGTCTTTAAATTTAAATATTAAGTTTCAAGGACTGTAAAGTTCAGTTACTTGTAAATTAAATAGATAGAGGCATCTTGATAATATTAATAAGTTTTGCCATTTTTATTATTCTTATGAATTGACAATTATAGGTTGAAATATGAATTTGTTAGAGTGGAAAGAGATGAATTGGTGCATATAATCAACCTGAAGTCAGCAACTTCCCAGAAAGCTTCCATTCCTTCTCTCTTAAGAAATCAATCACTCTCACTCTACGCGGTTGGTTTGGGGAATTAAGATAACCAAGAAAATTGACTTTAGTAAGAAATAATAATAATAATAATAATTAGTCATAACACATTAAAGTTCTGATTAAGAAAATTTAAAATCAATTATAATCATAACAGCTAACCAACGTTTAATTATTATTACATTTTATTATTGCCTAATATTTTCACATCCCATATCTTTTTCAGAAATACACTTCAGGTATTTTTTTATGAATAATTAATTAAAAATTCAAAAGAAAATAATATAATTTAAAAAATGATTTACATATATAATTGTATAAAAATAGTATTAAAAAAATATGTAGTTGATATTTTTTAGAAAAATGTTATTTAGTGATTTGAAATAAAAAAAATCATTTAATTATTTATTTTATTAAATAATAAATAATTTTTTTATTAAAGGTAAAATTGTTTAATAAAAAATAATTTAAAAAATATTAAATAATGTGTCTCTTTATATAATGGTATAGATATTATTAAATAAAAAATATCATTGTAAGTAATTATAAAAATAAAAATAATTTTAATAATTTTATTACAGGTAGTTTTCATTTATTTTGTAGGTAGTTTTTTTTATTATATATAGTTATTTTAGTTTAAAGAAACGATTACTCAAAGAGTAAAATGATAAGAATTTGTATTCAGAAAACAAAAAATCCTTTATTAATGGTGCAGAAAACATATTAAATTGCGATTAAGAAAATTTAAAATTGATTATAATCATAACAGTTAACGAAGTTTAATTATTATTTTATTATTATTATATTTTATTATCGCCTAATATTGTCATATCCGGTGTTTCTTTCAGATTTGGTTACTGCTTGGTTATTTACACTTATAGCCCCACTCATCTCTCCCAATGATAATTCTTATTCCCCTTCTTCCATTCTCGTATCATATTTTCTCACTACCTGTTGCCTTACACTGCTTTATACATTTTCCAGGAAAGTTCAACTCTTCCTGGAAAAATTTCTGATTTAATTCAAACCCAATTTCCTTTTCCTCTTACCAGAATACCCATTTCATATCTTCTGCCAAATCTTTATATACAAAAAAAAAAAAATCTAATTTGCTTCTGAATTCCAATGGGGCAAGGGCAATCCAAAGACGAATTGCTCTACCAGCAAGTCAGTTATGGGAACGTCGAAGGAATCAAAAGCCTCCACAGAGAAGGTGCAGGCCTAGAGGTAACGGAACTGTGGCAAAATTTCAGGGGAAAATGTGAATTTTGTTATTATTATTGATGGTTCAAGGTTTGGATCGGTTGCATGCGTTTTTTTATTGAGATTGGTGTGTTGATCTTTGATGCAGTGGAGGGACAAAGATGCGAAGACCCCTTTGATTGTTGCTTGCATGAATCCTCATCTCTATAATGTCGCGAAAACTTTGATAGAACTTGGAGCCAATGTCAATGCATACCGTCCTGGTATTGTTCTCTTCTCGGTTTGGTTTGTTATGGTTTCTGGCTTCATTAATTGTCTTGTTGGGAAATGGTGCTCACTGCTTTTGATTGTGAATTAAATTATTTCAATTTCTGAGAAACAGGGATGCTGTGGTAAATTGTCATTTGATAACAGTGATACTTGGTAGTAAAAGCAATATAATCCTCAGAGTTTTCTGGTAATAGGAATAGTTTAGATGTTTACAGGACCTATAGATTCCTTAGTTGAGATGGTTGTCTTGCTTTTATCTGCTGCACCGCTATCCTTAATTTTTGGGAACAAACAAGAATTGTAATGGAAATTGAACACTGAATTTGATTTATGTTTGGTCTCATCTGTTGGATTTAACTTTCAAGTGTTGTTTAGGTCGTCATGGTGGGACTCCATTGCATCATGCAGCTAAAAGGGGCTTTGAAAGTATTATCAAGTTACTTCTTTTGCATGGAGGTATGGTCAAGTATCTATAATCAGCAATACATGATTACTTTTGTTTCATTTGAATTCTAGAAACTCTTATTTACATGGGATTTACCCATCAACTTTGCAGCTAATCCTTTAATACTGAATGATGACTGTCTAACTGCTCTTGAGGTTGCCAGGGCCAAAGGGCACGGCAATGTTGTTCGTACAATTGAGGTACAAAACCTTTGTAATGTAACAAAATCGATTTTCTTTTCTTTATCATGACACCCAAAGCATGAGTTCTTCAAATGATGATTTTTGGCTTGCAGAGTCATCTATGCTTGTTCTCTGGTTGGTTGCGGGAGTTTCATGGACCTGGGTTTCTAGAAGTAGTAGCCCCTCAGTTGTTATCGAAAAAAGTGTGGGTATCATGTGACATATTGTTGAAGTATCTAAGTTCACTTTAAAATTTGCTATTTTATGGCTAGTTGTTCTACCTTTATTTCTCAGTGGATGCAACCTGCAAATTAGTTTTTTAAATTTGTTTATAAAATTGGTGATTATGCTCACTAATGATTAATTTTATTTTCAGTTGGGTGGTTGTTTTACCGGTGGGCTCCCGAACTCTTACCAAACCTTACAAATTGGAGCTTGCCATATATTCTAGTTTGCAGGTATTCATTGTTGATTACCTTTGCTTAACATTTGCAACACACAGAAGATAACAATATATGTTATCCCTTTACCTAAGACTTAGAGTTTGTTTCGATAAAAAAAGAAGATATTTGAGATACTGAATCATTTTACATTGAAATGCTTCTAACAATATATGTTTGCCCTTTACCTAAGACTTAGAGTTTGTGCTTTACTGCTTTTATTATTTTGGATATTCTTTACTGCTTTTATTATTTCCATGTGGTTATATGAATCTTCATTTCTTCCTTGATACATGAAATTAAATAAGCAGGACGCACAACCACGTGCAGTTATTGCATTGTGGAAGGCCAATTTACAAGAACCAAAGCTACACCAGTCTGATCCGTCAGTGACAATTGTTGATCACACTACTAGTATTCCCTCATACTTTGCTCTTTTTCCTTTCCTGTATGGTTGTCAGACTCAAGATTTGGTTAAACTCATGGAGAATAGTAAACCCGAATCTAAACTTCTATTAAAGTTTACATGCTTTAAAAATTCATCTAGAAAATATATATTAGTAAGTAGCATATTTAAATATAATTAAATGGAAATCCATAATTAATATTGAATGTTCTGCGTAATGTAGCAAACAGAAGTGATGAAATGAAAAACATATCTCAATTCTGGAACCAACTGTCATATTATGCTGACCTATTACTTTTTCAATAAAACAGAACTCAAAGGAAACATCGAAGGATCTAAAACATAAAATTATTCTCATACCCTAAAAATAGAGCAAAAGGAAAATAATGTGGATAAAAAAATATAAAATTAGCTTTATAAACTGGATTCATCCCGGAGAATGGAGGCAACTGAACTGAAGTACACAACAAAATCAACAAAAGATGTGTGTTTTGACTCTCAAACCATGTGGAAATCCTATAACTCGGAAGTTTACTTGAATTGAATGAGTTTGTGAGAAAAAACTGGTTTAATCTGGAGTTAACTGATTTTTGACAAAGCTTCCTTAAATTGAATGAGTTTGAGAAAAAAAACTGGGTTTGCAAAAGATTTAATTTTGTTTTTGTCCAAAGATCTTAAACTCTTTTTGAGAATAAAGACTGAGCCTTAACTGGAGAGTGTGACAACCATGGTTTTTCATACAAGAAATGCTTTCTTCTTGACTGGCTTTGGCATTGTCTATTTGTCTGCTTCTGTCCAGGAACACGCATTAGACTAGGGCCTGCAAGTGAGAATGAGAAGCTACAACTTACATTGTTTTCTAATGCTTGCAAAGGAATTCCTCAGGTATGTCACATGCTATGTAGACTGATTCTATTATGATTGTTAGCTTTGCTTTGCTTTGCTTTGAGAGTAATTTTAAATCACTATTCTCTGTATTCTGAGAGTTTTTCTTTGGAATGTAGTTCATGATGATTGTCTATTACTCAAATGTAAACCCCTAAGGAAGAGTACTGTTCTTTTTCCCCGAAGAAGAAAGTGATTAAGATACCTTAAATGTCAATTACGTGTTTCTGAAATTTTAGGTTTAAGGATAACTTTTAATTTGGCAAAATAGCGTAATTTCTCTCTATGATTGTTAAAGAGACAGGGTAAATCACACAAGGTCATTAGACTCGGTTAAATGATTAATTAAATCTTCAATATAGTCATCATGAAATCTCTTGTTAATAGTGTCTTTCTTGGTCTGCTCTCCTTTCTGACATGACTAACAAACATGGATATAATTTCTTCATTAATGCTTTTAGTAGCCTTCTTTGTACATTCCCAATCAATTTTTTTGTAAACTTTTCCTTTATCCGTGGCGCTCTAATATATCATTTTTCTCTTCTTTTTCCTTTACCATTCACTGTATAATAATATAGCCAAATATTTCACTTAAGCAAAATTAAATTGAGTTAACCTCAATTGAAGTTGGAAACAAATAATTCACTATAACTTCTAAGTTATTAAAGTTGAAAAAATTTAACTCATTATAGCTTTTTAAGTTAACTGGAATTTCACGTGAATTTTGTTTTGCCTTCAAGCTCGGTAGGTACATTAAAATAACAACTACCTCCCAGTTTCTTTCTCCATTTTAACTATTCCACTTGGATCTCGTGTGACAATGTTCTCATCATTTTACAGTATTCATTTCTGATATTTGAACATATCCTTTAAAAATGTTATTGAGTGGCCAAATTAAGTTTTCTGCAACTTTCACACCAAGATTTGATGCTCTATAAATGTGATACTAAAAGATGGAGGGGTCCTTTTCTCATTGAAACCACAACGTAATTCTTTCTAACATCTACCAACTATTAAGGTTATAATGTAATTAATTGTGGAAGATTTATCTATCTCGTTATTTTCCAGAGAACTAAGACATTGTGCATAGTGCAAACATTCTTTGCTTTTGTTTATTCAGAATGGTTAAAACACTCCGATTCCCTTTTCATCTGGATGCAAACATTCTCTTTTCATATAAACTCAGAATCTTTGTAGCATAAATTATTACAGCCATTTTCATTTTTTTTAATTCCTTTTATTTATTGACGGACATTTTTCTTTTGGACCAATTGCTATTTGTTGTTTTTTATCATTAAAACAAATTCTGATTTTTATTTCACCTTAGTTCATTTGTAACTCCAAAAAGGTTCATAAAGGTTTTCAGATAAATTTTGAATTTTGATGCATGACTTCCTTGCTCATTGCTTGATGCATTATTCTTCCGATCTTCCAGGCAAGTCCAGCATTCTTGCAAAACAATGTGCCTACAGGTCCACCCACAGCACCACCAGCTGCAGAAGACACAGAGTTAGCTATGGCCATCAGTGCATCCCTTCAGACTGCCATGCCGGAGAGGCCACCCTTTCCTGATACACAAACAAACTTTGATGCAAGCTCTTCAAGCAGTGCAGTGAATACAGGCAATCATGGTTTTCTTGGCACACCAAATTCAAACACAAGTGATAGTGAGTTGGTGCAAGAAGCTAACCCTGTGAATGCATCCCCAAATGGTGAGCACCTCCAAAGCCATGTGAATGGTAGTGGTTTGGATTTCAATCCATCGGCTCCACCAATCTCCAATGATATTCCAACAGATGGTCCCATTCAGTATCCATCAATTGATTTAAGCCCCATTGATATGGCATCTTCAGATGTTGAGAGGCTTCCTAATGTAGAAGGAAAAACTGGTAGTGGAAGTGGCTCATCATGTGTGATATGTTTAGATGCTCCAGCAGAAGGGGCATGCATTCCCTGTGGTCATGTTGCTGGATGCATGTCTTGCTTGAACGAGGTGAAATCAAAGAAATGGGGTTGCCCTGTATGTCGAGCTAAGATAGACCAGATCATAAAGCTATATCATGTTTGAGATTTGAATGCAAGTTCTACATATTTGTTTAAAAATGAAAATTTTCTGATAGAAATGAGACAGAAAAATGTCTACACTAGAAGGAGTCCAAGTCCCACATGGGGGCTTTTGTGAATAGGTTAAATTTATATGTTTTAATTCAATGTACTTGGGGATTCAAATTAGCACTTCTGGAAGGTCAAGTGTGGAGTGAAACTAGTGTAGTTGCGGGTCTCAATTGTCCAGTTGTGGTTCTGCATCTAAAAGACCATGGGTGAAATACAATGGCCCCAAGATTCCTGGGATTTGTTTTCAAATCTATGCATTTTATGTCCCACTATTTAGGTCTGCAGTTCTTTCCTTTACTAAATTTTTTAAGCTGAAATGTTATTTAACTTTATCTTACATGTGATTAATTTTATTTTTGTTGTCTTGTATTTAAAATTTAGGATTTAAAATTTATCATATATGTTTTTATTTATTTATGCCGTGTCCAGAAGGAGTTTCTCTTACCGACATGTTTTAGTTCTCAAGTTTTTGAAATTTTTGTGTTTCAGTTTGATAATTAAATAAAATTAGTTGTGTTATTTTTAATCTCCGTCTATCTTTGCCTCGTCATCATCCACACAAATAAGAACTTTGTTAGGAAACTAAATTTAAAAATAAAAGTACATCAAAAAAATCTTGGCATTTGAAACTAAAATGAAAAAAGGTAGCAAAATAAGATATTTTTAAAAGGATCAAAATTAAAATAGTTATTATATTAACTAAAAGTGGTTTGAAATTATCTTTTTATGCTTTATTTGGATTGAGGGATGAATTTGAGGGAAAGAAAAATGATGAATTTGTTGAAAGAGGGTAAAAGATAAGATTATTTAGATTTAGGAAAAAAGTGAGAAGTGAAAAAAATAAAAGAAAAAATTTATGAAAATTAATAAGTGATACGACGGTGTAATTGTTCAAAAAAATTATTGATGAAATTACAAAATTATAATTTTATCCTTATGGTTAAAATTAATTTAAAATGAAATAAGATTACTTATTTGTGTATAAATGATAAGTTATCTATACTTATTATACACATTTGGCTAAAGTATTATTCAAATAAGATCCGTGAATTATATAATGTTGTTAATACATCTAAATTTTATGTATATTTTTTTCATAAAATTAAATTAAAATTAAGTTATTATTGTTAGTATTATTATTATTATTACTATTATTTTATAAATTTATTTTGATTATTATTATTTTAAGATTTTATCATTATTTTAAATTTTTAACATTAATTTCATTAGTATTTTATAAGTTTATTAGTAGTATTATTATTTAAATAGTATTTTTTTATTTTATTATTAATAATAATTATTCTAATATTTTTATAAATATTTAATTTATATACAATTCAATTACCATTTTCAATTTTTAGTTTATTGTTATTATTTTTTAATTTTATTTTATTAATATATATATATATATATATATATATATATATATATATATATATATCTTCATGATTTTACAAATATCCTAATTTTTCAATTTCTACACAAATTAAGACTGTATTTTAATAATTAACTCAACCAATTCAAAATTCATTAATTTTTTTTATAAGAGAGAGATATTTATAATCATTTAACACCAATAAAGTAATAAAGTAATAAAATAAAACAAATATTATTTTGATGAATTTGAATCCTTCTAATAAAAAAGAAGGATTTCAAATTATTTAATAATTAATAAAATGTGATTGTTACACACACTAATCATGTGCACATACTTAGATACATACCATAAGCATATTAGGCACACACTCTAAGTGCGCGCACACACATTAAACACACACCCTAAGCACGTGTGCGCACACACTAAGCACGCGTGCGCACACGCATTTGCACCAAACACACACACACACAACACACGCATATACACGAAGCACACACACATACACACACTAGGCATGTATCAATTATTGAGAGCACTATAATATCAAATGTATGTATTTATTCACAGTCCCACTCAAACCAAAACCACGAAAAATAGTTTGAAAATACAAAAATAAGTTGTGTAATTTATTATTGGGTGTGGGCAGTGGATTATGCTTTCCTAATTGAAGCATAATCGACTATCCACTCCCTATAATTGATTAGAAGCCTAATTGCATTTTATCAAATCTTCATATATCATGTTCTAGTTCATTATTATGTTTTGAAAGCTACATAGTTAAATATCTACATTGATGTTGGAGATCTCACGTTGGCTAGAGATAAGGCATTTCAATAATATATAAGTGGGTGTAAACCTTATCTTACAAGCCGGTTTTGTAAGGTTGAGTTAGGTTTAAAGTCTACTTCTTAAGATGGTATAAGAACATATCCTAGCAAGGTTATTGAGCCTATTGGGCCAACCGCTATAGGGTCACCCTTAATATATAGTCTCACGCACAAGTTGAAAAGTCTCCATGTGAAGGGGTGTTGGAAATCCTATATGAACTAGAGATAAGGTCTTTTAATAATATATAAATGTGAATGGACACGCAATAGTTACGAGTTTTTAATGGTAAGTTCAAACCTCACCATGGTCAACAATGGAATCTCTAAGTATATGTCAGGAATCTTTGCTACATAATCTTTGTCATAAATGTAAAAAAAAATAAGGGCATGCAATTCAATTCATTTATAATGATTAACATGTCTTTCCCTATTTCTCTTCACTGTAATAGGAGAATACACTCTCTTTTCTTCATAGATCACATGTCTCCCCCAAAATCCGTCTTTGTATATAGGACTCACCCTAAAATAAACAAGGAATTAAACTTTTGCATGGTTTAGTTTGTTGACACAACTTTTAAATATATTATTGTCATTTGTAGCACATTTAAGAAAAAATTGTTGGTTTTTTCATTAAATATTTGATTATTTTTTTACTTATCTTTATTAATTATTATAAGTATTTATATTTGATATTAATGTGTAATATGAAGAAAATAATATAAATGAATTAGATATATTTGTTATTTTAAAATTAAATGAAATATTTTTGTTGGTTTGTATAAGTATCCTAAAAATGTATTATATTAAAATAAGATTAAATGAAGTAATATCTATAATCTCATTCCAAATAATTAAGAAAGATATATAAATATATACTATTCATTGTAGGGTTATATATGTTTTTATTTTGAAATTAATTATAATTTAAATTAATTTGTTTTTAGTAATTAAAGGAGTTGAAGTTGTAGAGTTAAAAAAATGCTATAACTTAAGAGAAGGTCTCCAACAAATAACAAATACTTCAACGAAATAAAAAGAAAAACTTTAATCATGGTATAATCATATTTATATATATATTTTTTGAAAAGATAATTTAAAGCAGGTTTAATTTTAAGAGTACTTACATCTTTCATGGTCACCACACAAGTAACAATTAGAAATAAATTACTAAAATGAAATTATCATAACACCATTACTCTTTCAATTCATTTCAACAATTGAATCATAATTCAACTTAGTCCGTTATATATATATATATATATATATATATATATATATATATATATATATATATATATATATATATTTTTTTTTTTTTTTTTTTTTTTCTATATATATATTAAAAAACAAAAAAATATTTATATATATATATAAATGT
>Ga0099825_1007653_pt1 | contig 13083 bp, 7 predicted proteins | sample SiratroredBW_FD_76838 | JGI IMG/M metagenome (GOLD analysis project Ga0099825, IMG submission 76838) | Root nodule microbial communities of legume samples collected from California, USA - Siratro red BW | ecosystem: Host-associated > Plants > Roots > Nodule | place: USA: California | collected... | reverse complement strand
TTTTTATTTTAATTTAAACAATAATCCCCTCAACCATTATTGTTTAATTTCAAATTAACTTCACATTTGTTTCAATTTAATTTCAATCATTTTTATCAATAAATAAAACCACTTTTATAACTGCGCATTTATTTTAGTTGCATATTAACAATACATCACACCACTTTTGTAACTGTGCATTTATTTTAGTTGCACATTAGCAATACATCACACCTGCCAAACAAAATATAAGAGGAATGAGTAAAGAATATTAATCACCTTAAGATCTATTCTCACCATATTAATTTAACTCATTAATTGAAAATTTGGCTACATGATTTCATCTAGTAAACTAAGATGGTGTCATCTTTTCACAAATTTAGGATTTCTTTACAATGATATCGTGTCTCCTATGCACGATTTACCCATATCCGAAAATAAATAAAAAAATGCACCATTTTAAGAATTTTAAAAAAATATTACACCAGTTTGAGAAATTTGAACGACTAATCTCTTATATATTATTACATAGCATAGTTATATTGTTTTTATAAGAAATTAATGACATATTTAAAGAACAAGATATTTTTTTTTGCCTGTATTAATGTAAAAATATATTTATCTAAAAATGATATATTTTATTATAAAATTCTACCTGTAAAAAATGAGTAAAATATTAGAAAATTCATTTTTCAAACACTAATAATAAACATTGTAAATAGATAAAAAAACGTAAGCGTTTATAAGATAAAAAAGCTGAAATAAATAAAGTTTATCTCATAAATTAAAATCAGTTTTTACAAATTAATTTTATAAAATATGTCTTGAATAGTTGATCTTATAATTAATCTTAACTTATAAACTAAATTAATCTTGTTAAAGTAGAAGTTAGTAAAATAAACTTGTACAATAAATAAATTTATTTTAAGTAAACTAGTTTATAAACTATTAAAGTAACTTGTTAACTACATTTTATATAAGGAATTGCCAATATTCTTATTAGCCATTAAATTTCAAGTCAACCTATGAATTAAAATAGTAGAGATAAATTTCTCTTAAAAAGGAAATTAAATTCACAAAATGATGAAAATAAAAAAAATATAAATCATAATCAAGTCTTTTCATTTTCATTATTAGCCTCTTCTATCATAAAACTCTTGCCATCTGTCCCTGTATTTATACAGAAACGATTGTGTTTGGAGTGATAAAGAAAGAAGATGAAGTTGGTGCTGTTAGTGGTCATGTTTGATAAGAGTTTTAACTAACACAAATTAATATTTTGTCCAACATGTTTTCTCATTAGATTTAAGAATCAGTGAACTAATCATGGAAGGGAATTACGTTTGAGTTTTGCATGGACCACACATTTCTTTCTTATAATATACTTTTGAAAGTTGAGAAAAATGAAGTTGAGCCTGAAAACACTTCAACCAATGAAGTTGAGAAAGCAGAAATTTGGCTCCATAATGTACTTCAAAAGTAGTGAAATAAAACAATACTTTTTTTTTTCTTTTCTAAGTTGGAGGCGTTTCTCTATTACATTTCTAGGAATTATATATTGACTAAATTATATTTACCACTCTTTATTACTAAAAATTTTCTTTTATTTTATTTTTACGTTTACCTCTTTAAATTATTTGAAGAACACGATAGTAGCACTGTTCTTATAATATATTAACCCCTTAAATCTTTTAAAACATTACAATTGGACCTGGTTTCGTGCGTATTGGAAGACAGTTTTTTAAATTTGATAAAAAATATAATTACATTTTAATTAAAAATATTATATATAATAACTAAAATAATTTTATTTTTTATTTTCCTGAAGTTAATATCTTTTTAAAACATAAATTCTCTATTTTTTTAATAAAGTTTCTTGATGTTTTTCTCTTTTTAAAGTCATCATATAGGAAACACAATTAAGAGTTAATCTAACTGAGTCGAAGAATACTTTGATTAAGGTAAGTTTTCTGGTTTTTTTTTTTTTTATTTGTACTTCTTTTTCTCTTTTATTTGCATGTGGTATAGAAATTTGCTGCATGTATGATTAGTGAAAAAAGATTAATTTGTATTATTTTAAATATATAATTGTGTGTTGATTTGTTAAGCTTGGTTTCCTGCGAGTAACCTATGCGATCCCTGAACATCCTTTGTTCGATATATTCTTTAAGAGTAGATTTTTTTGAAGAGTAAGACTTTGTTAAATAAGGAAAGGTAATTTTAGTTATTGAATTTGATGGAATTACAATTATAATTAAAATTTGGTAGATTGAATTCTAATTCAAATAGTAGAGTTGTAAAGTGTACTTCAATTGTTTGGTTTTGACTTGAATATTCAGTGTTATTTTGAGTTGATGAAATGTTCTTTAGATAATAGAAATCTACAACCGTTATATAAAAATGTTCTAGAAATTCAATAAGATTTGTCAAAATCTAATTAGGTTAGAAATCGTTATATTTCATCTTAATGATATTGGAATTAAATGTTCATGTTTTTATGAAATCTGAAAATTGAAGTCAATTAGGTTTAAAGCGTTTGTTTTAAATAAGAAAAGATAGAGGTGTATTTTAAATTGAATTTTGAACTTATCTATTACTCAAACAACTCGTTTGATTGTTAAAGTGATATTGAAATGGTGAACATTTAATTGAGATTCTTAATTAAATGTTCATGTATCGGTTAAATTATAGTTTTCTATACTCAAAAGTTGATAATTTGAGAAACAAAATTAATTTTATTTACCTGACAATAAGGTTAATCAATCGATGAATTAAGTGTTAGCAAAAATAATTAATTATCTTTTCTTTTAGAGTGTAATGTTAAAGTACCAAATAAAGTTGCTCAAGCCATGAGTGCTTTCACTTAAACGATTTCATTACTCAATAATTTTCAATATTATTCTTGAAATTAAATATTCTAAATTTTTATAAACTTTTGTATTATAGAGGGCAACTTATCTTCCATTTACAAGGAAATATATTAATTGTATTTAATCTTTAATATCCTTCCCATCTAAATTAATTTGAAGATTTTAATTAAAATGCAACAGGGATTGAAAATAGGATTAAAAGACAAGAAAGAGTGAGAACGAATTAATAGAAAATCGAAGATCAATACCAAATAATTCCTCTTATTGTACTCTCTAAAATCTTAAATTTAAGTTTGAATAATTAACTGATTAAATCAATCAATTAATCAAATTACACACATCAAATCAATATAATACATATCTATTTATCAAATCAAAATTCAATTAATTTTTAATTTGATTTCTAAAATAAAAAAAAGCACAAATTATAATCATAAAGTACAAATCTTAGATTAGAAAGAAGATGAACAAACTCCAAAAACATCAAATGATCCATCAAAAGTTCAATTTAAATTTTTTGATATTAAATATGTAAATTGATTTTCAAGAATTCATTCTTCATAAATAAATAAATAATAAAAAACACAAATGAGAGAAGAGGAAGAGGCAATTCCAAGAATTGAGAGAAAAGGAAATGAAGAGATAATTTTTGAAATTGAAAACTAAACAAATGATTTTTTTGTCTTCACGTCTAGAGCATATTTAAAGTATTTCTATTCTTTGAGATTTACTTTATACTTTGAGATATAAAGTAAATGTGGGCTCTAATTAGGTTCATAAGTGTAATTACAAAAGTTTAAGAAAAAACAAATATATGAGTTTCTTTACAAAAATTTAATAAATCTACCTCACATTTAAAAAATTATAGAGAATAGTAAACAACTTCAAATCCAACCAATCATGTATCCATTTGAAATTATGAAAATGTGAAATCCAATGCAACAATCAAAAGTTATGGTCAAAACAGTAAAAAAAAATGTTAGATTAAGTAACAAATATAAAATTAAAATAAATGTATACATTAAACTCATTTATTATTAATAAAAGTAAACAATTTTAAAATTGATGTGAACATCCAAATTCAATTCCAAGATACCCATAATCTAGGAGCTCCATTAAAGTGTGCAATATGTGATTTATCCTCACTAAACCTTAAACTTCTATATATCTCGTACCTCAAAATTTCCAAACTGTGCTGTGACTATAAAGAAGAATCTCCGTGAAGAGCTGACTTCGTTATATCTATCCTATCTACCGTTGTCTATATTAAAGGTATTATATTGTTATAGTATAAGAAAAAATAAGAGGGAAGTGGAAATCACCTTTATATTTTGTTGCATTTTTGTCTAAATTCTTGCGCCAAATCGATATTGGTAAATGAAATAATAAATAAATGATAAACATTAAAAATGAAGACACATGAAATATAGTTAAATTTGTATTCCAATCTAATCCAAATGATTAAATTTCCGAATTGAATTGTTGCAGAATATAAATTTAACTTTTAAAAAGGTAAGATTCAAAATTCATTTTATGCTTTCGAACTGTCTTATTCAAAAAGCCTACTTCGACTTCCGAATATCCAAATTCAAAACTTTATTTTCAAAAACGAAACAAGTTGCGGATTTGATAAGATAATTTTTCAGATTTATAAATTAATAATTCACCCCACCCAAACTTAAGGGAAATTTTGTTTTTTCGAAATGGGCAGTTTGAAAAATTAAAAATATATGGAGGTAATGGGCAGTTTGAAAAAATAAAAATATATGGAGGTGCGAGAAGAATGTGTGGAGGTGCACGAAGAAGCCGTCCAATTCTCAACCATCCACTCTCACCAAGTTAGGCTAACAGACAACCATGGAAATTTTTGTTCTAATTAGTAATTTATTTTATAGTAAACAAGTTATATTATATCACTATGTTATTTATGTTTTTTAATATTCAAAATAAACACGAAGAGGTTAAGAAAAATTCCTTACAATACTCTGTTAAAAAAATTCTTAAAAATACTAGCTTTAAAGAACAACTCTTATAAACAGTCTGGTCCACAATAGTTATTATATTTAAATAAATTAGGCAGAAAAGGCATCTCCTGCCTCTCAACATTTTTTTTAAATTAAAGAAGAATAATGAAAATTAAATAAGAATAATAAATGTATAATTATTCTTGAATTAAACCTTATATCTAGTTAAAAGAGTGATTTGTTTATGCCAAGTCAAAATGATCCAATATAAAGGAAACATCAAAGTTTTGCCATGCTTTTATTCTTCATGAGCTGCTCTTCAAAGAGCCTTCATTGGACTTCTAACGTGAATCCACAAAGAATTTCGCAACTGTTTTTTGTGCATTTGCTCATTAAGTAGAATCCAGTGTTTTATTGTAATGAACTAAAGTAAAAAACTTGACTCATCAACCACTCAAAACAATTCTACATAATGTGCATACACAACTACATCTTATTTGGAAAAGGTGATGATCTGAAAGACTATTATTATCCATGATAGATTCTCACAAACCATAAATGCCAATGAAAGGCATCAACACAGATGCAATCCAAAGCTTGCCATCTTTCTCTTCCACTTCACTGATGAACTTTAAGGTCTTCCCCTCACAATCTTCCAAGACTTCTAGTATCTCTCCTCTCTCACTTAGCTTTACAGCAGCAGCATGAGGCTTCCACCCTGCAAATGATGAGTGCAACTGTTTGAAGTTAAATCCAATCTTTAGCATTGCCTTTCCTGCCCATGGATTGGAAGATACCCACTTCGCAAAAGGGCTTGCCTTTGCATGCAGAGCTACCCAAAAATGCCCTTCTGAATTTCTTCTTACATTGTCTGGAAAACCGGGTAATTCTGCAAAAGTGTCCACTCGACCAGCCTTGGGTCCACGAAGCCAAAGTTGCAAGATCTTGCAAGTAGTGGTTTCTGCTACCAGAACAAATGATCCATCTTTGCTTAAAGCAACACCATTAGGAAAAGCAAGGCCACGTAATAAGACCTTCACTTCTTTTGTTGACTTGTCATATTTCATTAACCTACCGCTCCTGTCTCCACTAAGGAGTACAAGCATAAATTGCCTGCAAACAAAAGTGGCCAACTTTCAGACTCAGCAAAAAAAGTTTCCTTATTGGTACTTGCATATTTTTAGTTCCATAGGTATCTTCTAGGAGTGTGCCCTCAAGGTGTTAGAAGAAGTAAATTACAAAAAGACTAGCATGCTAGAAATTAGAACAGAAAACATTATCTACATGGGTTTAGCTGAAAAATGCAAATCTCATATACATGGGTTTTGTATTTGACTTGAACAGCAGAGCAAGTGACTCATAGTTTGTAAGAAAAAATTGATTCATACTTGGTTAGAAATTTTCCTCCTTGCTGTATATGGGATTGAATATTCCAAACCAGGAACTTTATAAAATAATATTTTCATTTCAACTTCATTTAATACACTGCAGTGCTAGACAACAAATAAGGACTATCAATTAAGAAAGCAGAAACACTTCCAGCCTTTCTCAGTACATGAAGATATGTTTGAGCTGAATTTACCTTCTCTGGAAGATTGTGCTTGAGTCAGTGAAGTAAATCACATCTTCATCTTCACTGATATCCATGTCATTAGTGAAGTGCAAGGGCTGGCCTTCAACTTCTGTTACCACTTCGGTGGCCAAACCCCCTGCAGACCCCACTACTTTTAGGCCTAGGTAGGCATCAGCAATGTACAGATCTCCACTTTTCTTATCAAATTTTAGTCCTAAAGGCCTCCCACAAACATGCTCCAACTCTGGTGCAAATGGACGTACACAATTCGACCTTCAAAATCAGGCAACTAAACTTGTTAAATTCATAAGAAAGCTAAGATATTCTAATTGTATAATTATTCTCCTGACATCTAAACAAAAAACTCAGCCTAATCCCAAAGCTGCTCACCTCCTTTCACAGAGAAAGTTCATGTAAAATGAAACTCAATGGGGGAAATTCACAGAAAACTATTCATTATCCATTCATCCGTGGCACAACCAGTGAGGTACAATTTAAAAGAACGTTGATAAAACAGACAGGAAGTTAAGTAAGTATCCATGCTTGCTTGCTCAAACAATGATAAGACCATTTGGACTAAAGACTCAGACTGCATATATTCTCTTTTCATTTTTTTACCTTCTCTACAGCCTATTATATTAATATTAGAATTCAGAACGAGCACTTACACTCATTATGATGCAAAACCTACCAGACAGAATTCCCCTGAAAGCATATAAAAGCTAGACATAATAATCACTGTGTTAGAGCAACTCTACACTATTCCACAACTGAGAATCAGAAGGTTTACGAAGCAAATAATGCTGCTAAAGAAGAAATATATATTCTCCGTGACACTTTCAGATCAAATTCAAAAAAATCACGTTGCTGCAACAACAAAGGGTGCTTCAACTTACGAACGTAACATAATTTCTTTTTTAAATAATCAATAATTATTGACACCGTCAATGGACCTTTCTTCAAGGAAACAATAAAACCTTCACACTCTAGAGTAAAAATAAAACCTTCATTCTCAAAATCAACAAAGCCCCACCGACCCAATTAAACTCTCACCAACAAAACACTAATATGCAGCCTGAGAAAAAAAAAACATGATAAAAGGGGCAATAGTAGTACCTATTGGAACTGGTGAAAGCAAACTCAGTCCAGCCTTGCTGCTCGCCTTCCCACTTCAAAATCCGGCCGTCAGCGACGCCGGTGTATGGCCCTCCGCCGTGAGAGTCAAAAACCAGACTCTCAGGCCCGACGGCACCGGCGACGTGGATTACCCGCGCTGCGTGGAGGTGATCCTTGGATCCCGGAACATGGGGCGGAGAAAAAAGGGCTTGAGGGTTGAAGAAGGAGAAGATGACGGCGAAGAGTGCAAGCAAGGTTGCAGCTGCAAGAAGCCCTGGGTTCATTCCCAATCAGAAAAGTGGAACAGTGGAAGGAAGAAACAAAGAAGGAGAGAGTGTTGCGCTCTGTTTCCTTGTCCCTCCACACTTTTCACATCGAGTGCTTTGAATTTTGAAACACCCAAACATTTTTGCCAGCAACATGTGTCGCAGACTAACGTGTGGCAAAGGATTCTTTTTTCTGAAATAATTATAATAAAAATACTAATAATAATAATAGTACTTTTTAATTATAAAAATAAAAATACTACAACTTGTGTTTGTTCAGAATAAAGGAGAGACTCAATAGTGAGTAGTTGCAGGGGTTTCCGTGCGTGCTTACCTAACGAAGGACCTTGGTTTCTTGCCATTGTTGACTGTTTTGATTTGGTGGGATTTTAAGTTAAATAAATTAGCCACAATAAGTATGAAAAATGTGTTGTTTAGATCAATACAAATACATGAAAAATTAAGAAATATTTTTATTTAGATGTGTAAACACGATAGTGAAATTGGATAAATAAATTACACAAAAAAAAGTATGTTAGTTAAAAAATACCAGACACAAATAAAAAAGAGCGTTCAAAATTTCATTGTACTACTTTTCATGATAACGTAAAATCAATATTTAAAAAAGTAGAAAACGTATGTACTACTCTCCTTACTTTTTATTTATTTATGGTGATTTATTTATAAAACTAAAAAATATTGTGTTATTCTAATAAAATAACTATGAAGTTTTCTATTTTAACTTTTTTTTATTTCATAAGACTATGTAAATATGTACTGATTAAAAATTAGGTAAAAAAAGAGATATAATTAACAACGTTATTGCTCACTCTTTATACTTTCATTGACTTTCTTTTATTTTCAAAGTGCATTAAATGAGAAGAAATGAGTAGGAACACGTAACTTATTATTTAACTAAATTGCTCATGCAAGGACTTGTTATTCAAGCTTTAAATATATGAATGGGATGATCATCTTTGTGATACAAATGTGAATATATAATAAATGAATGTTAATTATAGTAGGTGGAGATTGATTTAGATGAAAATAACATGTATTTAAAATAATATTTTAGCTTCGTTGTGTTTTGGGATGCCTAGAATTAAAATCTTCAATAAAAATAAATATTCTAGTTTTATTGTTGACATAAACCATACAAATTAAAATAATGAAAGATTGAAAGAGGTTTTTATATTGGGTTTTATTAAATATATGTAATGAATTATTTTAATTATGTTAAACTGTTTGGTACATGTATTTTAGAAGGTGTTGTAGTTTATTACTTCTTTGTTGATATGAAGAATGAATATGTTGATCTAGTTGCTTAGTTCTTTCGTGAAGTAAGGGATGAGTATGTAGAAGTTATTAGCCTTATGATTTTGTGAAGACAAAAACTTTATGAACGTATAAGATAATGTGGAGTTGTTTTAGTATGTGTATACATGTTTTGTGAGTTGTGATTAATTAAACCCATGTTAATTCTAAATTTTATTTTCAATCTAATTACAAAAGTATAAGAAAGTTAAATATGCATGAGTTTCTATATAAAAATACAATAAATTTGTCTTAACTTAAAAAAAATTATACAAAAATAACATGAGAACCAAATCCAATGAACTATATACTCATTGTAAAGTGTTGAACGTGTAGAACTAAAGTACAGAAAAAAATATATGCACAGGAAAATGTATCACTAAAAGAGTAAGAAAATATTAGATTGGTTGCAAATATAAAACTAAAACAATTATGAACATTGAACCCAATACATTACGACTAAAAGGAAATAATTTTAAAAAAATAAAATAAAGCATATTAAAATTGTTTTCAATGTGCATAAAATATGTGTCTTCATTATGCTTACCTCTAATTTACAAACTCTTTACAAATATAATTACAGCTCTTATCTTTTTATTTAAATTTTCTTAGCTCAACAATAATGGAATATGCCTCAGTCACCCAACTCACATAATAAAAAAGACATAAAGTTAGAAGTTTCATCAAAAGAAACACGGAAAATTGGGTTTGTCTGGCCCTATTTGGGTCTCCAAACAGCTGTTTGAGCCTAAATTGAACCGTAAAGAGATTTCTCTGAAAAACATGGAGTATTAATAAGAAATTCTCGACTTATGTAAATATTTTAGAATAACTTTGAATAATTTGGACCATTAATCCATCATAAAAATTAAATGAAAAAAAAAGAAACATAGCTAAATGGAGAGCATTTTTCAGCCAAGCATAAAAAGTTGAAGTCCACATGGCAAGTGCTTATTAAAGAGTTTTTGAATTAATTTTTAAATCTGAATGGTAAGTGTAACTGCATGGAAATCATGAAAACACATGTCAATATGCCACTGGAGATTATTTAAGGCCACGTGGCAACTTGTAAGTAGAGTTTATTTTGAGTAAGGCAATGAGAACATGAAATCCACATGGCAAGTGTTCATTGGAAAATTTTTAAATTAATTTTTAAATTTGAATTTCAAATTCATATTTATCTCCACATTTTGGTCGACTACACACACTATAAATAAGTGTGAGTATCTCTTGTAATTTTAACTTTGAATGAGTGAAGAAATTATGTCCAAATTGTAATCTATTTGTTTTTGAGTTCATCAAGGTTAGCATCTCTTTGAGAGTGTTTAGCCAAGAACATTGTTGGAAGTTGGTCTCACCTCTTCTCACTTCTTTGTCTCACGGATTCAACTCCATTCCAACACTTCAATTCTCCTTTCCAATGTTTCTACAAGCCTTCATTCATCTCCAATCCATGAAGAACGAAGACCTACAATAAAGAAGCATCGGAGAGTCATCATTAATCTTCAAGTGTGAACAAAGTCACCTCTACAGACGTGACACCACCCAAATTCATTATTAATAGGAAGCACAATTATAAGATAAGTTATTCTTTATCAAAACCCTACACTTCAAAGAGGATCATAACGATTCTCTCCATTTGTTATATATTATAACTTGAAAAGCATAGGTATTAACAAGATTCTCCTTCCATTGATTTAAATTTAATGCCTAAAAATGACACCTGGCCTATGACCTACCAAATGTCTCAACCCATAAAAGAAGATCTGAAAGCAAATACCACATAGATTCTTGGTTTGTTAATGTCCAAATTTCGTCTAAGACTACTATCAGATAACCAACCAGCTGCATATATTTCTATTATATATAAGTAAGTAACTTGGTATAGATAAACAAGTCCTTATCCTCACCAAGTACTTTCTTGTTTTTTAACCTACTGTTAAACCAAGGTTATTAATCCACCTGGAAAAACGAACTAAAAAGTCTTTGTAATCATCCTTATCCAACTTTGCTTTTTATAACTAATTTGTTAGAATAATATCATACTCTACATAACACTTATTTTTAATATTATTCTATTTCTCTTTTTCCACACATACCATACGATTGCACATCAGATCATATATTATGAATTCTTCTTATTTGGCTATGTTGCAACCGGGTGTCACGACGGGGACGACAGATAAAAATGGTTTAGTTTAATTTTAAAAGAGGGGAGTCGTCACCATAGTTTTAGTGGAAAACTATGAAAAACCAAAAAAACAAGGATAAGACTGATATATGAAAATCGGATTGCGAGTCCGGGAGTCGGTTACGCGTGGGGAAGGTATCATCCCCCACGGCGCCCGTCTTGAGACGGTACCTTTAACTGAATAAAACAAAATGAGTGTAATTTTCGGAATATTTTTTTTTCAAGAAAAATAGAAATAAAATCAAACAAAACGTTTTTTATTTTTGAAAAGAGCCCGACAAGGTTTAACCTCGCTCCTACATATCTCCATCGGGAATGAAGAATCATGGTTACGTAGTTATATTTTTGAAAATTGTTTGTTTGAGAAATTGATATACTTTTTAATTTTGAAGATTTTTTATATATTTTTAATTTTAGAAAAAATTAGTGTTTTCAAAAATTAAACTTCATTTTGGATATTGCTTGACGCGTACGGCCCCTTTGATATTCCAAATGAAATTAAAAATTTTAAAGTTAAATCCCGCATAACGCGAATGGTTATTTAGAAATTTAATTAAAAAATTATTTTCAATAAAACCTCGTGACATATAAAATCATTTAAATGTTTAATAAAAAATTATTTAAATAAAATACTACAAAAGAAAAAGAAAAAAAAGAAAAGAAACTAAAAGACAAATAATAATAATAATAATATTTGACTTTAGTATATTATTTACTTTTAATATAATATAAAATTTGTTAAAAAAAAATTAAAAAAAATGCTACACTCATTAAGCCTATTATTCGGTGTCCATCAAAACAAGTGAGCTAGTGGGCTTTTTCTTTCTTTAAGGGTTATCCACGTGGCTTTCCTATCTCTTAATATTTTAATCAAAATCATTATATTATTAGGCAATTAAATGCCTTGGCTAAACGTTAAATCAGCCATGCACCTTTTCTAGTCCTACACCTCTTCTAGCCTATAACACATGTTCTAATTAAAAAATGATTTAATTAGGTACACCACGCTGCCCTAAAGCATACAAATGGGCCTAAGCCCAAATCGAATATTACGTGCTCCCCTAAACGAATTAGGATTAAGTGGCAAAAAGGGGATGGTGTCGTTATGGTGGTGATGATGGATGGTGGCAGCGTGACCTTCCCTAGCTGCGCGAACGGCGGCATAGGAGATTGGCGGCAACCGCGGTGGCGGAAGGTTCCGACGAGGGCTGTGATGGGAGGTGTCGGAGGTTTTATTAGGTTTCTTTCATAATTTTTTTCTTTGAAGGAGTGGTAAAGGTGTACGGTGGTAAAGAGGGGCTGCGGACAAGGGAGGTTTTTTTTGGTTGCTGCTGCTTGCGGTTAGGGGCGTAACGCAAGGCGACGGTGGCTTGGGTAGTTGTTTGGTGGTTCGGTGATGGAATTTGAGGAGGCGGTGACAAGGACAAGGGAGGTGAAGGTTGGCTCGGTGATTGGTTGTTTAGGGTCTTGAAGGGAAGGATAACGGCGGCGGGACCGGCTATGGTGGCGACAGCATGTCCCCTTGTCGACGACGTCGCGGATTCGGCTGTTTGAGGGCTGTGTTGGCGTCACTTTGCAGGAGAGGTTTTTTTTGTTTGCTCAAATTTGCTATGCTTGGTTTTGGTTCTTGTTCATCCTCACACTATGGCAAGAAGGGATTTGATGGAATCATGAGTGAAGGTCGACAGGTATAAGGATTCAAACACTCCACTAAAACTCGTTCCTAAGGTTCCACGTTGAGGTTCTGCTATTTCATCCTGTCCTGGTTTAATTCTTCTAAGGTACAATTTATGTTTGCCATTATTCAATT
>Ga0099825_1007651_pt1 | contig 13086 bp, 15 predicted proteins | sample SiratroredBW_FD_76838 | JGI IMG/M metagenome (GOLD analysis project Ga0099825, IMG submission 76838) | Root nodule microbial communities of legume samples collected from California, USA - Siratro red BW | ecosystem: Host-associated > Plants > Roots > Nodule | place: USA: California | collected... | reverse complement strand
TTATATAAAAAAAAAAAAAAAAAAAATATATATATATATATATATATATATATATATATATATATATATAAATCTTTTTATTGAATAATGATAATGTTTTAAAAGTTTAATTTTAGGTTATGACTTTTAAAAAAATATATATAATAAATAAATATCAATTCTTGATTTAATTTCTAAATGACCGCACGCGTCATGCGAAATTTAATTTAAGGAGTTTCAATTTTCGTTTGGATTATCAAAAGGCCGCACGCGTCTATGATATTCCGGAATGAAATTAAATTTTCAAAATTAATAAAAAATATATAAAAATTCAAAAGAATGAAATGTCAAGTTTCTCAAAACAATTCAACTTTTTTTAGAACTACGTATTCCCTGATTCTTCACCCATTAAGGATGTTGATGCGTAGGAGCAAGGTCAATCCTTGCGGGGTCCTTTAATTTAAAAATTATTATTTTGTTTTTTTTAATTAATTGCATTTTAATTATATTTTTTTTGGAAAAATAAATATTTTATAAACCACATTTTATTTTGATCATTTAATTAAAGGTACTGTCTTAAGACAGACGCTGTGGGGTGCTAATACCTTCCCCCTGCGTAACCGACTCCCGAGCTCATTTCTAGTTCGCAGACTTTTCCTTATTATTTTCTTGGTTTTTTCATAGTTTTCCATAATAAATTATGGTGGCGACTCCATTTCTTTCTTCTCATTAGTTTTTATTTCTTTTTTTTGGATCGCCATATTCGTCGTGATTTTAGGTCGCGACACCCAACAACAACCGAATGCAATAATATAGAGTCAACATTGACGCCTGATTTGACGGACAAAAGCCAGGAGTACGGAGAGATCGACCTGGATCCGAGAGCTGAGTTCAAAGAGAACCGACACACTTTTGGTGAACCTTTGGCAACAGTCACAGTAGGAGCAGACCGACTCCGTACTGCAAGGATTGGGCTCGCCTCGAGTCGGGAGACCAGAATAGAGATAGAACGAGTTCTGCTGGCAAACGCAGATCTCTTCGCTTGGAGCCCCGCAGACATGTCGGGAATTGATCCGGACTTCATGTGCCACCAGCTGGCACTCTTACTACAGGCAAAGCCGGTTGCACAACGGAAAAGGAAGATGGGAGAGGAACGACGCACTGCGGTAGAGTCGGAGGTATCCCACTTGCTAAGGCAGGATTCATCAGAGAAGTCATCTACACCACCTGGCTCGCCAACGTGGTAATGGTGAAGAAGGCCAACGGCAAGTGGCGGATGTGTGTCGACTACACTGATTTAAACAAAGCCTGCCCCAAGGACACATATCCTTACCAAACATTGACTGATTGGTGGATGGGACGTCGGGACACGAGATGTTGAGTTTCTTCGACGCTTACTCGGGATACAACCAAATACGGATGTACCCTCCGGAAGAGGAGGCAACGACATTCATGACAGAACGATCTAATTTTTGCTACCAGGTAATGCCATTCGGGCTCAAAAAAGCGGGAGCCACCTACCAACGCCTAATGGACAAAATCTTCAATGACTTGCTTGGGAGGATGATGGAAGTATACGTTGACGACATGGTGGTCAAGTCTCAGAAGGCCGAACACCATCCGGCAAATCTAGAGACGGTCCTTGCGAGAGTCAGAAAGCATGATCTGAGACTTAATCTAGAGAAGTGCGTCTTCGGAGTCAGTGGAGGTAAATTTCTTGCCTTTATGATTACACAAAGGGGGATTGAGGCCAACCCCGACAAATGCGAAGCCATCCTGGGAATGCGGAGCCCGACTTGCGAAAAAGAAGTACAGCAGCTGAATGGCAAGTTGGCAGCATTGTCGAGGTTTTTGCCAAAACTGGCTGAAAAGGCGAAACCGCTCTTCAAGTTGCTCTAAGGAGCAAAAACCTTTGAATGGGATACAACATGCGAAAGCATGTTCCAGCAGATGAAAAATGACTTATCAACTTTGCCAGTACTAGTAAGTCCCCAGCCGCAGACTCCTTTACTTATATATCTGGCCGTGGCGCAGACGACCATCAGTGCAGTCTTAGTGTACGAAAAGGGCAGGGAGTAAAGTCCAATTTATTTTACAAGTAGGACTTTATCGCCAGCGGAAGAACGATATCAGGTGGTGGAGAAGTTGGTACTAGCGCTAGTATTCTCGGCTAGAAGGTTACGGCACTATTTCCGCAGCCACCAATTGACCGTAAAAACCGACTACCCCATCAAGCAGATTTTACAGAGACCCGAACTGGCTGGAAGGATGACGACATGGGCTATCGAGCTCTCAGAGTTCAGCCTACGGTATGAGGCCAGAGGCCCAATGAAAGCCCAGTTCCTGGCATATTTCCTTACCGAGTTACCACCGATTGCTGAGGAAAAAACTTTTTAGCTGCTAAGCGTGGATGGTTCCTCAAACAGGAAGGGAAGCGGTGCCGGTATCATCTTGGAAGGATCCGGGGAGGTGGCGGTAGAGCAATCTATCCAATTCGGGTTTGACACTTCCAACAATCAAGCCGAATACGAAGCCCTGATAGCAGGGTTAAGACTAGCAAGAGACTTGGGTGTAAAGAATCTCAAGTGCCAGACCGATTCACAACTAATAGCGGGACAAATGAATGGCGACTATCAAGCCCGAGAGCCTCTCCTCCAAAGATACTACCACGTGGAAAAAAACCTAATCCTCCATTTCGACGAAGCCAACATTATTCATGTTCCTCGGGCCGAGAACGACAGAGCTGACTTCCTGTCCAAACTCGTGAGCACCAAGAAGATAGGACAACACAGGACGCTAATGCAAGAGGTACTCTATGCGCCTAGTTAGAACCAGGAGGATATCTTCGAGATCCAGAAAGAAGGGGATAATTGGATGACACCCATCTTGAATTTCTTGGTTCACGATACGCTTTCCGAGAACGAGGCGGAAGCAAAAAGGGTAAGACGACAAGCGACCTCCTATATTGTGGTTAGCGGAGAACTGTTCAGGAGAGGATTCTCCATTCCTTTACTAAAATGTCTAGATCCCGCACAGGCCGAATACGTCTTGACCGAATTACGCAGAGGGATATGTGGCATGCATTCGGGTACCAGATCGATGGCAGTCAAAGTACTGAGGGCTGGATATTACTGGCCGACGATCAAAAAAGACGCCCAAAGTTTAACCAAAAAGTGCTAAGAATGCCAGCGATTTGTGGCTATCTTCAACGCGCCCCCCGAGGCGATATATTAGACTTGTTCACCATGGCCCTTTAGCCAATGGGGAGTGGATATTTGAGGGCCATTCCCGTTGGCAAAAGGGCAAGTAAAATTTCTCATTGTAGTCGTCGACTATTTCACCAAGTAGATAGAGGCCGAGCCTATTGCGACTGTAACGGCACATAAGGTACAAAACTTCCTGTGGAAACATGTCATTTGCTACCACGGACTGCCTCACAGCGTGGTAACAGACAACGACAGGCAATTCACTAACCGCCACCTTAAACAATTCTTTAAGGGACTCGGGATGAAGCACCTGGTAACAAGTGTCGAACACCCGCAAACAAATGGACAAGTGGAGGCCGCCAACAAAGTCATACTGAGTGAGCTGAAAAAGAGGTTGGGCCAGCTTAAGGGGCTGTGGGCCGAAGAAATCCCGAGTATCCTATGGGGCTATCACTACACGTCCCAATCCTCGACCAAGGAGACCCCTTACCGATTGACATACAGGACCGATGCAATGATACCTGTCGAACTCGGCGAAGCTTCATGGAGACGAGTGAGCTTCGACGAACGAAGTAATGATAACAACCTCTGTGCCGACTTAGACATGGTACAGGAAGTACGCGAAGAAGCTAGGATCCGTGCAGAAGCCGCCAAGCTCAGGGCGGTCAGAAGATACAACACCCGGGTACGTAGAAGAGCCTTCCAAAAAGGGGATTTAGTGTGGCGGAAAGTCGGAAAAGCCCGACGTGAACGACAAGAAGGCAAACCTGCAGCAAATTGGGATGACCCCTATTGGGTGACGGACGCATTCGGTAATGGCGCTATAAACTTAAAGAGTTGAGTGGAAAACCTGTACCCAAAACGTGGAACGCTGCTCATTTGAAAATGTATTACAGTTAAACCGTTAAGGGGTACTCTTTCCTTGACTTGGATTTTTTTCCTAAGGAGGGTTTTGCCAAGCAAGGTTTTAACGAGGCCCATGAATAAATTCAATAAAATCAGGTTTACAAATTTAGCAGTATTATTTTACGCACATTTCTTTTTACCATACATGAATACGTGCAGAGGTGACCTCAAGTGGCACCTTGACGCCATAACTAACAAAAAGCACTTGAGCTTCAAGTCGGGTTAACGAGTGTGAGTCGTAACATAGGAATAGGTCAATATCGGGTTAACGAAGCAAAACCGTGCCCTAAAAGCCAAGACAAAAGCACTTGAGCTTCGAGTCGGTTTAACAAGTGCGAGTCGTAACCCAAGAATAGGTCAATATTGGGTTAACGAAGCAAAACCGTGCCCTAAGAACCAAGTTAAAAACACTTGAGCTAAGTCAAAAAATTGGGTTAGTCGTATCCTAAGAACCTACCGGGTCAACGAACAAACAATCGTACCCCAAACAGCTATAATAAGGCACAAATCAAGACAGAATGTTAAAAGTCGGAAGATTAAATTACATACATTCAAGTTCAACATAAGTTCAACATAAGTTCAACATAGTATCAAAATACATTAATGAAATATGAAACAAGCATAAAGTCCTCATCATGGAGGAGAATCCCCGCTGGGTTGCTCGTCGTCCCTGTCTGTGTCGAAGCCTGATGGGTCAATGTCAGGAGCGAGTAGAAGGGTCTGCTTCATTGCCTTGAAAAATCCGTCTTCATAGACCTCGACACAGGCTTGTTCGAGTTCGAATTTCTAGGCTTCCCAGGCGGATTCCTTCTTGGCCATCTCATCCCTCACCTCGGCCACCTGCGCCTCAGTCGCCGCCACCGCTTCGCCTACCCGGGTTAACTCTGTCTCGCGTCGCTCGCAGAGATCTTGAAAATGAGCAACTTGAGCCTCCTTGTCCGCCAGCATCGTGTCCCGGGAGGCGATAGTCTGATTCAACATCTCGACCTCCCGCTCTAAGTCAGCCTTTGACTTGGTACGTTCCTCAACTTTTCGCTCTAAGTCCCCAAGTCATCCGCGCAGATCAACCCTGACTTCAGCGGCCCGCCCGTGATGCTGCATGAGAGCCAGGCACCTGGCCAGCATGCTGCCAGCCTCGAAACACCAGCGTCCGGTCCAGGAACCATCGCAGAAGACGTGGACTCGCTAAAGGCCGAGGAAGTACGTTCGGAGGAGCTTGCTTCCCCCATAGGGGCGACCTCCCTATCCAACATTGGCCTACGACTATCAGAGGAAGCAGAAAAAGAGGTAGAGGAAGCCATGAGCGTATCTAGTGAAGGAGTAGTTTGGTGAAGAGAGGAAATAAGTACGTGCGCACAAAGAAGAGGAAGCAATTGCCCGAGTTAGTTGAAAGGAGTCGATGGAAGACGAAGAGGGAAAGCCTTTGTTTCATTTAATACGATGCACTCGAGAGCGAACGGACGCGATCAAGCCACGTCATACAAAACCACGTGGCGCGATCATAGCGAGGGAGCGGAAACGACTCTCTAGTCACGTCAGGTCCGGTCAACTCTTTTCCATTTAATGCAAGGTGTGACAACTTTAAACTTGGCGCGCGAAGAGTAGGTCCCGCCTCACACCCAGCAAAAGGGTTAAGGCGGGACCACCTTGGCACCTATCATCAAGTCGGTTTTTGTGAGCAGTCCACTCGCTAGCATCATGAACTCGGGGGGCTATGTACCTACCCCGAATCAAGCCCAAGTTCGCCCGTTTCATACCAGGCCCAATCCACTGTCAATCAGAGTTAAATAACATATATCCTAATCGATATTGGTTGATCCGGAAATGATAATTTGTGATCCTAGATTCCTCAAAATCATTATGACAAAATATCATGTCATTATCAGGCAAATATCCGGTCTTTAATGTCAAGACCCTATAAATACGATTCAGGTCTACAGGAAGTGATATCTTTTCCTCATCCTTATTACATTATGCCATTTTTTCATACATACCTAACACACTCTTACTGACTTGAGCGTCGGAGAGTCTTCTACAGGTAGACCTCCCTCCGAACCAGACGCGAAAAGCCGACTCAGAGGCCGACGCAAATACGGAAGACGACTCATACTCAAGTCGGGTAAGAACAACTATTTTATTTTTGTAAAACTTTCTAGTCATATATTATTCTTAGCTTCAGATTTTTTCCCTCTCCGTTTTTTTCTAACTTGACTACTCTTATTTTTTTTAAATTACGACCATATTTCTAACAAAATTATAATCTTAAACCACATTTTAGAATCTTAAATCATATTTCAGAATCTTAAGGCTACATCTTAGAACTTTAAAGTTACATCTCAGAATCTTAAAACCGTATTTCAGAATTATAAACCTCATCTTAGAATCTTAATTCACATCTCAGAATCTTAAATCGCATTTCAGAACCTTAAACTGCATTTTAGAACCTCAACACCGAATCTTAAAATCTTAATCCACATCTCATAACCTCAAAATCACATTTCAAAACCTTAATCTACATCTCAGAACCTTAAACCGCATCTGAGAACCTCAAAATTGCATCTCAGAACCTAAGGCTGCATCTTAGAACCTTAAACCGCATATCAAAACCTTAAATCGCATCTGAGAACCTCAAAACCACATCTTAGAATCTTAAACTGCATTTTAGAACCTTAATCCGTCTCTCAGAACATTAATCTGCATATCAAAACCTTAAACCGTATCTTAGAATCTCAAAACTAAATCTTAATGTTGGAAAACACTGGGAAGATCAAACATAACAGACAAGAGCTCAACCCATACAAGGAAATAACATATTGTTAGGTATCCAAGTGTGAGTCAAAGTCTCATATTAAGTAGAAATAAGAAAATTGAGCAACATATAAGAAAGATGACCCTCAAACCCAATATTTTAAGATTTTGAATTGAAACTTGTATCATTCCCTCGTGGAAATTTTTGACTCGTTCACATATGAAAACTTAGTATTTTTCAAATTTTTTATAACTCAAGATAAGTTGAAAAATAGTGTCAAAATATCATTTTCTTAATATTTTTACCCACATTAATAAATACAAAATCAAATTACATCATTTTAATGCAAAATCCAATGTTTCTATTGTATAATTCAAATGTTACTTTTTCTTCATACATTTTTCTCTATCTTTATTCATTCTTAAATCTTAAGAAAAAGTTACAAACATATAACTATATTTTTCCCTACGACATGTACAAAACTATAATTTAACTATTTCCACAATTACACTTACAAAACTATATATTTAACTGTTAGTGTGTTGCCTTTACCTTATATAGTGTGATGGTTACGTATGTTTGTTGTGAACTATAAAATAAATATCATTATAAGCTCTAACAAACTAAACTGTTAAAATAATCGAAATATTAATAAATTTGAGAAAAATAAAATAAAATAAAATAAAAATTCAATTTTTCATAAGATTAAAAAAATATAATATTGTAACTAATAAAAGTGCTTCTTAAAATAGAGAACAATTTGAATACTTAATTGAAAATTTTCATGTCTAAATTTATGAAAAACAGGGATTTTTTTTTAAATGATCTCAATTGAAAATGTCCCAGCAAAATGACAGGACAAAAGAGCACGTTGGCAGATTTTATAATGCTCTTGTTAAATTTAGATTAATTAAAACGATTTTCTAGTGTGAAGTTATAAGTCTTGGTTTTCAACAACAACAAAACAAGAACCACAGTAATAAAATTGAAGAAAACATTTTTATTAATATGAGATAATTTACACATCACAGAGTGTGTAGTGTCAGAGGCTATAAAATTTTTATATATAAATCGTAGATCAAAAAGGAACATAAAACTATTCAATTAAAATGGTTAAGATGCCTAACTCGTCCTGATATTGGTAAACAATCTTCTTTTACTTCGCATGAGACAGTAACAAGTTGTTCATCACAATAAGATACTCAACGTAGAAATTGTTGTATAAGTTAAGATTTGATTTAAAACTCAAAAACTAAATAATAACATCTTCTGGTTTCTCGGGTCTATCGTGAATCAAGGGGTAGGTTCAACTGTTTTTGGAAGCCAAAGCAGTCCACGCCTCAAATAAGGAATCTTCCACTTTCTATCTTCCTTAAGGAAATTGTGACATGTGAGGTGATGCCATTAAGTTTGTTTTGTGACAAACTGCAGAATCCAAAAACAAAACAACTGCATTCAAATTGTAAATTTATAAATCATACGTGTGGTGTTACGTGTACGATCTGATGTGGAAAAATCAATTTCTATTACTCCACACAAAAATAGGGTCCTCATTTGGACACGTGTCGACAAATAAAGAAGTTAGATTTAAGAAACATAAATGATGATCTTATCTATTAATCTAGTAACTCTGTCAACAAAATTAATATATTGGATGTTAATAATTTAAGGACCTCGATGCTGATCACCTTGTTTAACGAAATCTTTTGATAATTTATTTTTCTTGGAATAAATGTCACCGTCTTTTAAGAAAATCCATTTATTTATATTATTTCAATTTCTGTATTTCAAGAACGGCATCTTCGTGCAGCTAGTTTCTTTTTTAATGAAAAAAGGTTGTGAAGTCTCTGAAGGAATCTATTTCAAAAGCTGGCTCCTATCATTGACCACAAAACAGTTATCCCAATTCATTTCTATGTCTCGTAATATTAGCTTCACACTTGCTTCTCGTGTGAAAACGCTACCTTACGTATGAATCTCTCTGGTGTGACACATTATTATGCCCTTTTCTTTTGGTACAATTAATATTATGCCATTTTCAATTTGTCCGCTTCATATTGATTGAATTTCCTGCTGCGTAGCCTCTAAGATGACTCCAAATCACAAAAACAAAAGATGACATAAAATCAAAACCATTGAATTTGTATCTCTGGCCTACATATATTCACCATGTGGCCAGACAGTTTTTGTGACATCATTGATTATTAATTGCCCATAATTTATATTATCTCTTTTTTCTTAGGCTAGTTTCCATACGTTTTTAGTTGTCATTAGTAAGTTATGGCTTGTGTGGGGAAAACTGCTTTCTTATGCATGTGCATCATCCTGTACTAAATTGACTATAATGTGTTTGTTTTAATGTTGGGGTTAGAAATGGTTTATTTTTCATGGGCTATTTCATGTACGCTATTGTTATCTTGGGATGGGAAGTGTAATTATTATTAAAAATCCTAAATAAAATAAAATGGGCAAGTGGCAAACTGTTGCTTAAGCTGGTCAAGAACGTAGAATTCAGTCATCTTTTACTGTGCCACACATGGAAAGAACAAAACAAATAAGATTTGTATTGGTGGCAGCTGCATGAGTCAACCTGGTATTTGGTTGGGTGTTCGACGCGGTTTAAGGCGGTGAGACAAGCGTTGTGGTTGTGTTGTTGTTCACATGGAGAGAATGAACAGTGGGGGTTCTTCAATCAGAAGACGTTCATTGAGCATATCAAGTCACATAAGCCATCATACAGACAATGATGGTGAGAATGAGAGTGTTTCAGAGGCTGGAGACATTGGAGATCGAGCTCTTCGAAGCAGGAGGTTCAGTGAGAGCAACAGTTTCCGTTTGTCCTTTGACAACAGGTCAGAAAAAGAAACTGTTGTTTCCATTCCAGAGGAACACAGATTGCATCCCAATTCTTCTGTTAGGCCTTTGCCTCCTGCCTTCGCATCCCTTTCCCCTCTTTCCACTGATGGAATACTGGGTTCTGAAGACACAGAACATGTGAGCTTCAACACTTGATTTTGATGTAGTCCAAGATTTTTGGTTTCTGTGATTTGGTTATTAATTAACCATATGATCTATCTTCAGGATCCTCCTAAAGGTTTGCCAGAGTTGCTTGACTATGCTTCATGTATGGTTCATTTAGCGGTTTTTGGAATTCTTGGGGTAACATCTGCTAAACTTTTGCTTGGCTTGTTAGATATGGCTAACTTGTTGGTCCAGAATGGATTACTGGTATTTGCCATTGCTTCAATTCAGAATTCTTTTGCTGATTGAGAGGCTATGGCAAATTTCAGCTGTGACGATGATACCAATTTTGTGGTCAAATTTATATTATGACGTGCAGTTATCCACACAAATCTAATACACAAACTGTAAAAATACTATGCAGGTCTTAACGAGATATTTACTGCAGAAGTTATTTGGCCCTGGGGTTGCCCATGTGACGAGCGACCAAACCATTCTTTATGTTGATCTTCCTTCTAATATGGTGTGTTCCCTTTTCCATCTTCAATATCTTTGTGTCTTGGTTACCTACAATTTTGATGGGTTCACAAAGGCTAACACTCCAGAGTTGTTTTGCCAGGAACATAACTACATTATGGTAGTGACTTGCTTAAAAGAACAATGTATGTTAAATTCTTCAAATCTATTGGTTTTCAAACAAGAGAGGAATTTTGTGCCACCTTCATAGATAGAGTTTATCAAAATAGGAATGTTTTTGACTTTTGAGCGTCAAGTAGTTATTCCTTTTCTCATTACAGAAGATTAGCAGCCTTTGTATTTTTCACTTCTTAAATACTTAATCTACAGTGTAGACCATAAAGCATTTTTTTTTTTTCAAATCTTGTTATAACATAATTAATCTTTCCTACTTTTTAAATTTGGTGTGGAGTGACACTAGACTCCTTTATATATAGAACACATTTGCAAATTAGATTTTAATTTTTTATATGTAGCCATCTTGCAGAAGCTTCAAAGTTCAAACTTGAAACTTAAAAAGTACTGTTAAAAGAAATTTCGGAATTCACTGGCGAGGAACCTGATTCAGACAATCTAATTCAAATTTTTACATTCCTTTTCAGATTGGTTCGTTTCTTATGGGTTGGTTTGGTGTGGTATTCAAAGGAGACATATCTCAAGTGTCAGAGCATCTAGCTATAGCAATAACAACTGGTTACTTAGGAAGCCTTACAACCTTCAGTGGTTGGAATCAAAAAATGCTTGAACTCAGTGTTTCCGGGCATTGGCTCTTCGCTTCACTTGGCTTTCTATTAGGTAAATGAGAGGATTTATTGTGTGCTTTGTAGTTCTAAGTTTGTTGTTTCAAGCAAAGAATTTCTTTTTATTTAAAATTTATCCCTAGTGGATGAGTTGATGATTTTATTTCCTCATGATGGCTCAATTGATAAGATGAATTTGTTTTGCAATTACAATTTTTCAGGTTTGTTTCTCGTTGCCTATTCCATCCAGTTTGGGATCGAAACTGCCAAGGGTTTCAGGTGGCTCCTCCACCGGCTGAGTATTAGTTCGGGAAAAGATGGTCATAAGATCAACTGCAAAGTAGACAGCTACCGTCGTCAGTTGATAGTTATGGTGATGTTCTTGGTTATATTAGGCATATTGTGGGGTGTAAGTGGTGCGTTAGTGAAGGCTGAGTTCAAGCACGGTGGTAATGCTGCACAGTTATGGTTTGCTTGCATGGTTGGACCCATGGGTGTGTGGATTAGATGGTTCTTAGCAAGGTTAAATGGGCGTGGATTGGGAAAGGAAGGGTTGTTTAAATGGATTCCATTTGGGACTTTAATTGCCAATGTATCAGCAGCTTGTATTATGGCTGCACTTGCCTGTGTGAAGAATGCAGTAAGTTTCGTTGTCATCATTCATGTTCAACTCCCCCTAACTGCATTGTCCAATCTGTATGCTAGAAGTCATAGACTCAGGTTCCGAATTAGTTATGGCAATAAGATTTACCTACCTGTGTTGGGAAATTGGCTTTCTTGTTGAACTTCTTTGGAGAATACCATGATTAATTCTTGCCCTTGTGTCTGTTATATAGTGACATAAATCATAACCATTATTTACTTGCCTGATGCAGGTGAACACCAGAGATTGTGATACTGTTGTAGCAGGAATACAGTTTGGCCTAATGGGGTGCTTGAGCACTGTCTCTACTTTTGCTGCTGAGTTCAATGCAATGAGAGAAAGCAGTCATCCTTGGAGAGCCTATGCCTATGCCATTATTACAGTTTGTGTTTCATTCTCTTTGGGAATACTGATATACTGCATCCCTGTTTGGACAAAGGGGTTTGACATTGACACGTAGCAATTGAATAAGGCAATCCTGTTTAGGCAACGGATTGTTTTTGCTGAGAATGGTTCGGCAGTTAGAGAAGCAGAGTAATGTGTCTATACTATTCTTCATAGTGAGATCTATCACTATTATGATTGGATGTAAAACGGGAATTTGAGCTTATAGATCTTACTGATGTAGATGTCATTTCTTGATGTAAAAAAGCGAACTGATGAAGTGTGGAAACATTTCAACGCTGTAAGAAAGTTATCATTAACTTAAGTTTTCGCAAAATTGAGGTATTATAGGAGTGAATACAACTGAATGGAAGGTGTTCATGGGCTCCTGATTGTTGACTGTTCATTCAACTTTGCTGCATGATTAGCAAATATGCGGCAAGTGCCAGTCACTCTGGGCAAAAGGACCAACCGAAGTGCATTATTTTTTGTTTTTTACTAAACAGGTGCAAATTTTTTTTTTTATGAAAATGAGAAAGTCGTATCACGTTGGTACAACTTCAATCTAAATAAATGAACTGAAATCATCTTACGTTGACACGACTTTTATAAAAAAATGAACTGAAGTGGTGTCAACATGACACGACTTCAGTTTAAATTTATTTTTTCTACCAAAGTCGTGTCACATTGACACGACTTCAGTTTACTTTTTTACATTGAAGTTGCGTCAACGTGACACGACTTCAGTTCAATTTTTTCTATTTTCACATTTGCTCAAAGTTGTGCTACAGTAACACGACTTCTTCGTTGAAGTCGTACTTACGTGTCACAGACTTCTTCATTGAAGTCGTGATTTCGTGGAAAGACTTATCTATTTTGGTAAAAAATAAATTTTTGCACCCATTTGGTAAAACCGGAAAAAAACAGATGCTTTTGCCGTCACTCTGTGTTGGATCGTTACAATAATATCACAGACCGATTAATGTCCATCAAATGGAATGG
>Ga0099825_1007649_pt1 | contig 13093 bp, 7 predicted proteins | sample SiratroredBW_FD_76838 | JGI IMG/M metagenome (GOLD analysis project Ga0099825, IMG submission 76838) | Root nodule microbial communities of legume samples collected from California, USA - Siratro red BW | ecosystem: Host-associated > Plants > Roots > Nodule | place: USA: California | collected... | reverse complement strand
TTATATATTTTTTAATTTATATATATATATATATATATATATATATATATATATATATATATATATATATATATATATATATATATATATATATATTAAGTTACATCATTATTAGTTATAAATATTTAGGATATTAATCTTAAATGAAATTTTAATTTTTTTTAAAAAAAAAATAATTAAGCATGTTCATAAGAAATATATGATCATTTCAATATATTAATTGTTATTTTTCTTTTACACTCTTAAGGAGAGATTATTAATGAGACATTTTCTCATTTAAAAGTCAATACATATATTAGACTATTAATTATATAAGTAATGTTAATTGAGTGAAAAAGTATAACTTAATTAAGTTTTATTATAAATTTGAATATTTTCAAGTTTCTATCAAATTATTTTGGTCTATTGAATACTTTAAATTTATATATTTTTTAATTAAATCCTTATTCTTTAATTTTTTTTTTCATAACTAGATAATATAACTTTATTTTACTTTATCATTTTGTTTGTTTAACTCTTAATTTAAAACGATAAATGAATTTTATTATTTTTATTGAAGAGATGTTAGATAAGGAAGTTGTCATGCTTTTAATAATTTTTATATTATCACCTAGATCAATTGGGAGACTCTTATCACAATATTTTTTTCATGAAAGTAATATAAATCATTTTTTATCTTATATTAGTTGCAATATCTTTTTATATTAACCACAAAATTCTACATTTATAAAACTGTGAAAACAAGTAAATAAAATGACTAAACAAGATAATATTTCATCATGAGTTTGTTACTACCAACGTACCTATATATATATTTTTTTTAATACGTGGAGACAAATAACTTAGTTAATGAAAAAACTTAATAGTTATTGAAAAAACTTAAATGACAAGAACTCAAATGAAATATAAAAATTTTGAATACGTAATAGATAAAAAAATATTGAGTCTAATACTCAAATGTCAAATGTACGAAGAATTTGAAACTTAACTAAACCAAAACTTATTTTTCAAATTACAAGTAATGTCATTAAAATGATCTAGAACAATTGAATTAAAATAAAATGAATAAGAATTATAAGAAATTAAGTGCAAATATAAAACTTAACTGTGTTGCAAGTAAATCACCACTGGTCCATATATTTATAAATATTGAAAAAAGGTTTATACAATGAGTTCAGATTCACATGGGAAGCAATGTGAGGTTGATATCAACATGGGTAGGGTTAACCTATACATTTTCTTCAAAAAGTTTCTCTAAGCAGATTATTTTACTGTCTCTTTGCCAATGTCTTCCTCAAGCCTTTGATAATCTTTGAAAACCAAACCAAGTTCATAACAGATAGCACCACTGGCACACCAACAACTAGTATCTGCCCAAAGGGCTGCATCTGCTCTACCTGTTCAATAATTTGACAAAGCTGTGATTCTTACCCTTACTAACCACATTGCTTTTACCAGAAATAAGATAAAAATTGTTTTCACCTGTCTCCAGAGAAAAATAAGGGGGCATTTATTTGTATTTTTATTTCCTGTTTTCACTTTTTGATTACAAAAATATCATTTTTTTTTTCAACTTGTTTCTTGTTTTCTAATATTTGTACAAGAAACATTGAAAGCAAGCTTCTTTTCTTCAATTTGCTGTTTCATAACAAATCTTTGAAACCGTGACATAGATTGAAAACAAGCTGATACTTCCGTAATTAAAAAGTGAAAACGGATAATGAAAACAAGACAAAATGTAAGTAAACACTCCCTAAGTTATCTAAGAATGTGTCAAAAAACCTAGATTCATTGGACCAACTTTACCATTTGGCCTCATTAGAGTCAACAGTCCTCCTTCTCTCCAAATGGAAAATCTAAATTACAATTTTAGTTCATAATGACAAATAGATGTTTAAATTATCAATGTGAAACAAATAGATCCATCATGAAGGCCAGTTATCATCCAAGACAACAAGAATTGAATGTCAAAATGTGCTACCAATAAAATCTAAAGCACCGATATTCACATGGACATTTATACGACACGGACACATGGACACGTAAATACATTAATTTTCAAAATACAAAACATGCGGACATAGATTTATTTATACATATATAATTTAAATATTTTTTATTATATATAAGATTTTTTTTTATCTGTGTAATAAGTTTATAGAAAATTATTGTATTAATTTCTTTTAAAATTGTATTAGATCTATGTTAAAATTGTCAGATATTTAATAAAATATTTTTTTAAATTAGATAATTCACCGATATGTGTCCTACAAATATCGTACGTGTCCTATATATATCAGACATGGGACACGTTACTTAAAAAAGAGAGTGTTCGAGCTTCATAAAATACTGCACAACAGCCAATTTAGATTCAGGATGCCAACAGTTATTATTACCTGATCAAAGTGCAAGTAGACGTGGTAAAACATGTATATGAACAGAAGTATTCTTGCAACCTGCAGATGAACCATTTTGGTAAGCATCCCAATAAGACAAGAACTAGAATTCTATCAACCTTACTAAATGTGATAACACTTTATTATTAAAAACTTTTACTGTTCGTATACTTCAATGTGTATGTGTGTACAGGTATGTATTTCAAACTATTGACTCACCAGCCAAGAAATGAATATTACAACCCCATTGATAAGATAAGCTTTGGACTTTTTCATTCCAGCTACATCAAGATACCTTCACAAGCACCACAACTTTAACAAAGAAAAATATTTTTGAGTTACTAGAATTCAACTAAAAGAGAGAAATTTACCATCTCAAATTGATCCCTGGAGTAGTTGTCTCAGAAATCAGGACCATGAACGTGTAAAGCTGTCCTTCCCCACTCAACATTGAGTATGCTACTGCTACTAAAGACAACAGATGATGAATCACCTGAACCAATGTTAATATGAAGTCAGGTTAAATCCCGACCATAATCATCTCCAGCAGGGTTCCTATCAAGTGAAATATCTTAAAATTGAATAAGATAGTTCAACTTTATAAGACAGTTTGGATGAAACTTTGCAGTCAAAAAGATATTATCCTTACATACTCATATCCACCAAGAGAAGGAAAAAACCATAATATCGTCCCTAGATCATAAATGAAGTACCCAACAGAAGCCTGTTACAATAAATATCAAACATAAGAAATAACGACTTCATCACATAAAACAAAGTGATGCAGATCACAAAATGGTTATTGAATGTATGAGGAGAACCAAGAAGATAACAATTCAAAAAGTCGATCTCAATCAATACAGGTATAAAATATAATGAATATCTGAAAAAGGAAATGTTGGAAGAATATGAACACCAAGAAACTGAGAAGAGCTACGCAAAAAGAGATTATGGAAAAGACAGAATAGTATGTTAATGGAAGGATAGGTGATTGAGGATCTGACAAAACTCTAAAATCTGGTCTGCATAACAATTAATAAGAATAGCTCACAGGCTTCTCATTGTATGACTAGTTATGTAACAGATGTATAGAACCATAGCAGGAATGTTGTGTTCGATTGCCAAAGTTGATTTCTCTCTGGATGCACATATATGAAATTAGGCAAAAATCTTGTTAATCTGGATAGAATGAATTTAGAGTTCTCTTGTTACATTTTCTATTAGACATCCAATGAATATTGTCAAGAATGTTTTCTAAGCATAATAAAATTATAGTATCTCCATCCAATAAAAACCTTTAGGAGGAGGAATACGTTGGAAGCTATCAATGGGCATCATTCAGTGTAACTGAACAGAATATTAGTTCTTCAGGTAACAAACTAGAGGGGAGTTTGTTATGAAAGAGAGGAAAACTATGAGAGAAGAGTAGCTTATATTTTGAGAAGTCATTGGTAGGGCAGAGGTCCAGGTCTCTCAATTTTCTGGAAGGTTGAGAATTATACCCTATTGAGTCTCTATTCAGTATCACATTTATATTAAGAGAAGAAATTTCTGGAATAAAGGTGTTTCCAAAGTGTTTCTGAACTAGCATCTATTGCAAACAATTTATATTGATTGCTAATTCAGTGGTCTTTAGACGTTGTGTTCTTTTGTGCCTTTAGATGTTCTGTCATCTAGTGGAGCAAGCTTGTTCTTGTATAATAATCAAACCAAGGTCCTTCATTGGAGAAGCTGCTAAACAAACTGTGCTTGAACGTGTGGCTTCATTGATGCAACATGCATCATTTCTTAGCTATAGAATGCCACTTCTTTATCATCTCAGGATGAGATTCTTTTGTTTTTTTTTTTTTTTCCAGCATCTGAAGTTACAATGTTTGAAACTCCACTCCAAGTTACTCACCAAAATGTTAGACACGATTGTTTAAATTTTCCATGGAAAAAATGCTAATCAAACTGATGCTAATTATGTACAATTCTGCTGGTCATATAGACTAAAATCAAAATAAACTATCTCCTTGTTCTATTCATTTACTGAAATTACCTTCAATTGACATAACTTCAAGACCTTATACTTTATCATAAGTCAAACTTGTAGTCGTAAATTGAAAATATTTAATAGACAATCTACCATTAATCTTAACAAATCCTTCTGTGTAGAGAGTGTAGATTTTTCTTTTACAATCACAATCAAGCTATATATAAAGTTCACCAAGTCAAGTAGTTCTTTTGTTCTTCTTTTTTGTGTGTGGAGTGGAAAGAAGTCAGTAGCTGGTCTGCTTTTTACTTTACTAATTCTGTAACCTCGAAACTCAATGAAAAGCAAAATTTACACTGGACTCAAATACTTGTACGTACAAAATCACTTGAAATGATCCGATGCACATAAAACAAATATATGTAGTTTCTAAACAAAGCCCCATCTAAAGAGATGAAGGAATAAGAATATAGATTCCATAGTTTAACTCTATACCACAATAGTAGGAAAAGAAATTCAGATTGCTCATACCCCCAGTGCAAAAGTTGACAATGAAGAGCTTCGACCAGTAATAAGTTCAGAAGAACGGTTGTCCCAAAACAGATTTGAGCAAAACACCAAGTACAATGACATAGTTGTTATAAAAATGGCATGCGTAGTTGATACAGCACTGCACAAAGAACAAAATTCTATTAACATCATGTTTCACTCAGCAAAGAAGAAAAGCTTTTCTACTCAATAGTATCCATTCACCGGTTATTCCACTCAATACGTTGAACTTTGGAGAAGCTGGAATAGATCTTAAAGTACTCAGAACCAATAAGCTGAGTAAGATCAAAGACCTGAAATCAGGAAAGGAAATAATTAAAGATAATGAAAACCATGATCAATTTTAAAGAATGACAACATTTGACAAAAGTAGATACCATCTTGCAAACTAACATGCCACTGATAACAGAAGTATATGGAATCAGAGAGTCGGCTAGAAAATATTGCTTCACAAACAAATTGGCCGTGTTCTGGTATGATTTGAATGTCATATTTTCTTCGGAAGCCATTGCAACACTACCCCTTGATTTAAAAAGAGTATATGCTCTTCTTTCCACCTCCAGTCACCTATTACATGAACAAATACAGTTTGAAGACAAGATATTGAAAAAATAAACAAAAAGGGTACATCAAAATATGGAGGTTAAGGATCACAACAAGCCCCCAGAAAAGTTAACACTGTCCATGGAAAAAGACTAATGAAAACAGGAGAGTGGCACATGGTTCTACAATGGAAGAACTTAGACACCTCACAAATGGCCTCCCCAAGATTCCACAAGGTTTTTTTCTTTTCTATCTCTCCCACTGATAGAAAAATTCTACTTACAAGTTACAAATATGTCTAAAGACACCAATTAAGTTTTAGAACAAGCTTTAAGTTTTTTCACTATAGAACACAATACAGAAATGAAAACTACCTTCTCCTTGATCCTGACTGTGTCTGTACACAACAAATTTTCACCAAAAGATCAAAAATCTAAATTCCATTTTCCAAATGGAGCTGCTCAGCATTGTGAAAATAAATAACAATAACTAACAGCAGCAATATCACTAATCCTCCAACCAACAAAAGCAGAGGAAAGCCATTAAAATCTCATTGCAAATGAATGAATTATTCATTTTGAAATGCTAGAAGGAAAATGAGATTCTAGTAATATGCTTCAATCATGAACTCAGTTCATAAAAATTATTAAGGATAATAACACTAAATAACTAAAATGAAGCTTGATTAGTCACCACTCCAAATAACTATGCCCATAAATGAATCAAGCTAGTCCTCTGAACATCAGATAATAGTAAAGTATTATGCAAAGCAAATAATTCAAAAATGAATAAATAACAAAAATCGCCCACTTTACGGAGCCATGGAAAAAAGATAAATACATGTTCAAATTATAAATCTCTAGGCCAAACAATCACATAGTAATAAAACTTCAACATTTTAAATTGACATTTTGCAATTAAATAAAATTGTAAAGAAATAAATCACAAACAAAATCGACCTTTTATACTATTTAAAACCCTTTTAAGATTCCATAATATTCTGAATAAAATGAAACAACTTGCACCATCTAAATGTCCCAATCAACAGAACATGAGATGTGAAATTTCTGCATTTGGAATAACGATCAAAACATCGTACCCTGTGGAACGATGCTGTGCAGTGGAGGAATCCAAGCTATGGAAGAATCGAGATCTTATAGTGCGTGTTTTCAGACTCATTCAGAAACATCAATTAATTTGGGGAATTATGGAAACCCTAGAAGGATGAACATGATCAAGTTATTACATTGAGATGCCCAACAGAATCGTTACACAACCGCCAACCGTTATTTTTGTGTTTTTTTTTTTTTTTTTGTTATTTTCGAGAATAATAGGATATTAAATTACTAAATTACCAAAAATCTAATTTTTGGTTTTTACTATTTTAGATATAGTATGATGCAGAATTGGACTATAATATAATATAAGGTTAAATATTACATATTACAATTGTAAATAAGGATTGTTTCTGCCAAAAAGAATAAAGTTACATCTAGATTAAAATGGACTAGTCAATCAAATAGAAGGAAACATTTAGACTAGATGGGGAAGAACATTAAGATTTTGATTTGATAGAAATCATCCAAACTCTGTTACCTTGTACTTGGTAAAGTCCGAATGATAAATAAAAAAGAAAAGTCTTCTTCAAAACTTAGACAGAATGCAAATAGAAGTCAAAACAAAAAAAAAAGTTTTTAAGAAATAGTGATTTTAAATAATAAAGAATAAAATAGACATATTTTATATTTTATAACTTTAAAACTTAGCTCAAAAGTATTAATCATGCTTCATTAATTTAAAAATCCACCCATCTAGTAGTTATAGTTTTTAAAACATTTATTTAGTAATTAGTTAATATAGGAATTACACATTTCATGCTCTTTTAAGGAATGTCTTGGACTCCGATTATGTGTTTAGAAAAAAATTATTATAAATAGCTTACCTCATAAAAAGTATCTATATTTTACATTAAAAATAAAAATATAAGTTAAATTTATTAAGGTTGAATAAATTTGATTTCGATTGTTTGAGTTGACAATTATCATATTTATTATATGAATAAATACATTCTAACTAGGGATAAAAAGTTAAAATTATTAAAATAAATTTTGTTAGATTAAAGTATAATAAAACTTTTGTTTGATTTTAATTTTATCTCTTAAACAAAAAGGTGTAAAATATTTTTATGTGTATGAAATTCTGTCAAACATGAGTATTTTATTTAGTTTAAGAAATGTAAGTAGTATGGCTGAAGAAACAAGAATTGTTTGTTTATGTTATTCGTATATTAAGTTTTTGCTTCAACAAATGATAAACATATTTTATCTGACAAACTTAAGTTTAGAGCATCTTATGATATATGTCAAACTTATACATGATTATTTTATTCTTGTAGGTAATGTTTTATTCTTCATTCTTTCAAGAGGATCACATAATGTTCTATCAATATTAAGATCCTTTAATGAACATGTTAAAAACTACTCCACGTAAATAATGTTTTTGGAAAAGGCGGGATGTTAGTGATTTGGAGTCAGCCAACTATATAAGGTCTTGCACTTTACTCAAAGATGGAAATTTGCACTTTACTCAAAGATGGAAAGAAACTACCTATCCTATGCCTTATAAGTCATGTTATGTATTAGAAGAGTTACACAAATAAGTCACACACATTTAACGTAAAGTCAAGAGCATTTAATGCATCTTTAAGCTCCAAGCTTCAAATGATAAGCACAAAATGAAGAAGAAGATTCACTTTGTCTAATAACAATTCTAAAGGATTTGCAACGAGTATTTCCTTCTCAACTCTATTTGAATAAGATCTTTGTGAATGAGGAAGTTGACGAAACTCTTACAACAAAAACTAATATTAAGCATGTATTTACGAAAAAGAATATTGTTCGTGTTCAAGAACAACTTAAAAAAGTGTTTATCATCTTGCATCCATCTTAGGATGTTACTCTCTTTTAGTTAGCAGAATGTTTTGTAATCTTAGTCTTAACTAGAAGTAGTTGTGTTCTAAAAGATATTTCATGTTTAGCCAGGAGTGATCGGATCTAAATAATATTCATGTTTAGCTAAGAGTGATTGATCCTAAAGAATACTTAATCTTAGCAAATAGTGGCTATGATCCAAAGAATACTTTGTCTTAGCCATGATGGGTTGTGTTCAACATAATACCTATGTTTAACCAAGAGTGGTTGCACTCCAAATAATACTCGATCTTAGTTAGAAATAATTGTATTCCAAATAATAATCATGTTTAATCGAAAATGACTGTATTTTAAAGAATATTTGGTCTTAGACAGAACTAAGTCCAAAAACTATTAATGGTTAACCAAAAATGATTAAATCTAAATAATAGTTACATCATTAGTCTATCTAATGGAACTTTGACCATATTAATCAAGAATTCGATGTAATCTAAATTATCAAAGAAATTAAAAGAATTCCATGTATCAAAGAAATCAAAGTAAAAATATGTTGTTTTATTATCACTCTCTTTTTTTTTTATATATATATATACATGCTATTAACCTGCGTCTAATCAAGAACATATTTTTACTTTGATTTACGAAATCAAGTTTTAAAAAACATTTTTAACAATACATATGTTAAATTTGAAGTTATGTATAATATTGTTCAAATGTATTACCCATTTCTCAAGTATAAACTTTGTCTATTAACGTTTATTAGACAAATATTTACAAAAAAAAAAAAATTAAAAAGTTTAATACATAATTCACCCATCTCTTATTATAATTTTGGCCATTTTCACATATTAACTTTTTATATTATACAAGAATTATGTAAAAAAAATTATACATGAATTCCGGTTTACTTATTACCTTCATTTTTTGTTCGGTGGTTCTTAATGTAAGAATTAATTTATAATTTATGTCGCAATCTCAAATATCACGATCGTGCACTTTAGTATCAGGTTAATTCATATGCAAATCTTAAATATGTTCTTAATTTATGTAAAATTAAGAAATTTTAATTTTATTTCATGTAACAAAAAATTCTTTAATTTTCCCTCAAAAGATAGATTTCTTTATTACCGATGCCTGCTATAACTAACACACATTAATAACTTGCATAATTTTTGAACATCTACAAAAATTGAAGCTTCAAGAACAAATATTACCATTCTGAGCAACTGAACCGGATCAAACTAATTTATCTGGAAGAGTTAAATTACCCTCTAGAGTAGGGCTTCTCAAAGAGCAGCAGATAAAAAATACTGGTAGCAAAACTGTGCCAAAGCTAGAACAAGTGCTTTATTGAATTATTGAATTTCACCCCTAACAAGGATTGATAAGACTAGTTAAAACATATATTTCTCCAAATAAAACAGCTGAAGTGTTAGTGCTCCCAAATTCCAAAGGATAATATAGTCTCATAAATAGTTCAAACTGTAATATCATCATCAAGTAAATGACAATAGTTGTCTTACAAGTATATACAATACAATCATTCTTAATAGTAATTGCACCAAGTGTGATAGTGTGATACTACTAAAAAACATATACAATATGAGAAGCAAGCTTTAACTTAGTACACTCTCAATTTTAGCAGCATATACTAATTAAAGACTCTCACATTTGCTACAAATAAACTGATTCCATGTGTCAGATAACAAGCCAACAACTGATTAAGATTGTTATTGTGTAGATTATGTACAGAAGTTAAAATCCAGTTACTATATTGTGCTATTGTCAACACATAAGTTAACAAAGCAACGAAATTTTCAGCTAATAGAGTTGTATGTCAAACTTGAAGATTATTATACCATAAATTGTGAGATGGAGAATGGTAAAAGGACTAGAGACATAATACTAACAAGGAAATGAACACATGGTCTTTGGCCTCCTATCAAGGCCTTAATAAAAGATTAGATACCATCTGCTGATGACATTTACAAGTACACAACTATTCAGATTCTCAAGTGTTTAAACAATTCTTCCTTTAACAGTTAAAGTGCAGAGGGAAGAAAACAATTCATCAATCTTATGAATCCTCATTGAATGTGCTCTGCCTATTCAAATAAAACAAAACAGTCACAATCTGTAACTGGTGTAACAACATATGGCATAAAAATGAAAGACACATAAAATTAAAAGGCAATTTCTGGCATCAAATACGGCCAATTAAGATGTTCCAAGCCAGCCAATTAAAATGTTCCAAGCCTAAAGTATATCCAGATGATCAATTTGACTTCTGGCCTTTGTATGCAGCCAATACAAGTGGCTCAAAACTCTGAAATCGAGTCACATATTTCTCCAGAAACACTTTCTCACTGATCTTAATAAAGGTACTTATTTTCAAATCACTCTTAACCAAACCCCTTTTCTTCAAAATTTTAACAACTGCAAATCTGGGGATAACTGTCTTCTCCAAATTGCATTTAAGAAGTGCAGGGCATCTGGCAATGTCTTCGGGGGCCAAACCCACATCCTTGGTCAGAAAGCTCATTATTTTAAAAATCTTGCTTTCTGATGAGACCATAAACTGGGGATGCTTTTTGAAAGCCAAAAGAAAGATATCACTGGACCAGCCACACTTCTCCAAAGCCTCTAACTTCGATTTCCATGATGCTTCACTCATATCAGCAAAAGCTTTAAGTGCCATAACAAAATTTGTTTTCAAAGGATCAAACCCCATTTCCCTCACTTTCTCCACAGCCTCAACAAATCTTTCATGCTTCATAAATGTCACACTAGGAAAATTGGCTACCAGGAGAGAAATGGAGCCTTGAGGCAGGCCAAGCTGTCTCAAAGCCTCTATGTTAGGAACTGAATTTTTCACCACATTTCTGCTGTTAAAGTGCCACAGCCCATGCTTGAAAGTGGAAACTACTTCCTTATCACAACGAACTAGACTTCTGATTACCCCATAACAAGGGAGAATGGTTTTCTCCAAGCTTGATTTCAGAAATGTAGGTTTCAAAACGAGGAATCTAGGAAGGTCAGTGGCTGAAAACCCAATAGAACAAAAGAACTTAAGTTTTGGCAAAAGGATCTTGTCTGGATTTGAAAAAAGCACGGAAGGGAGTTTCTTTACAAGGCCACATATCTGGCTCTCCGAGAACCCATAGTTCCTGAGAAGATCAATTACAGCATTTGCCCCATTAGGGTTTTTCAATTCCAACCTTTTGGATAATTCCAGGGCCTTTTCAGAGGACAACCCACATGAATTGAGGATGCTAAATGCATTAAAGGTGCCACCTTTGTGATGATTTGTGTTTGATACAGATAAAGTACGCGAATTGAAGAAAAAAATGGCATTGTGGCAAAGAACACTAAAGTGGGGGGTCCTAGTTGTTAATCTAGCAAGCAGAAAATGGTGCATTTGTAATGAATAATAATATTTGATCAATGACTCACCTAGTTGTTACCAGTTTGCAGCATTATGCTTCGCAGCTTCACTGCTTCAAAGTGATTCAATTCAACAACATGCGTGCGAATCAAAGAACATATGAGCGGTTCAGAACAACAAAACGATGTCGTTTGGTAAACCGTTTTTAGTTTTCTTGTCACTGTTTGGTTTTTTATTTTTTTTACAAAATTCATATCAACCAATGAGTTTCCTATTACTGTTTGGTCTTCTTTAAGAATGACAAAATTTGAGAAAATGAAAATGTATAATAGATATTGGGCGGGTGAAGATATCAAGGTATGGAAAAATTAGCTATGGAAAAATTATTTAGAATTTGAATTTATATATTTATATTTTTATTTAAATTACAAAATTAAAGTTACTTTTAAAAAAAATTAAGTTTTTAAAGTTTATATTTTAGACTCAAATTTTAGACTAAATTTATTTAAATTAATATTTTAGTGTACAATCTTATTTAAATTATACTTTAAAATTAACTCCTGCAAGTACCCGAGTGTGTAAAAAATATCTACTTATATTTTTCATAAATATATAGTGTGAGCATTCTTTTAGATAAGGTAACTAAAATTACCTAGTACTAAAATCATGAAAAAGAAAATAGAAAATTAAATTCATGAAAGAATGATAACAAGGGATAAAAAAATCCAATAACTTAAAATTAAATGTCGTAAAAGTTTTTGAGTTGGTATAGATTTATTTGGAGTCCACAAACCTAAGTTAATTAAAACTAGTCAACCTGACAAAGTCAACATAAAATAGGGGGTGCGTAAAAAAGCCATAAATTTGGATATGCTATATTATTAAACTAATTCAATCCATTAGTGGGATAAATAATTTATACTGAAACTAAATTCAGATTTTCATTTTAAAAAATATTACATTTTCCTTTTATATATTTAAATCCAAAATAATTATATTAGAATCCAAATCCATATTTTCTAAACAAAATAATATAAATATTTATAAATCTGTTTACTACTAATTTTAAAATCGACTACTTTTCAAAATTGATTGTAATTTAAAATATATATAATCGAGTAATATTACTTTTATTTGAATCTACAAAATTTTAGATAAGTGTTTTTGAGAAAAACATAAATTAAATTTAGTTTCATTATGATTATTTAGATTTAAATTATATTTGAGTTGGGTTTTTAAAAATCCCACCCCTAAGAAATCATAAATAATTAATATGTAGCGATAAATCACCCATTAATAAAATTGCTTAATATAT
>Ga0099825_1007643_pt1 | contig 13098 bp, 10 predicted proteins | sample SiratroredBW_FD_76838 | JGI IMG/M metagenome (GOLD analysis project Ga0099825, IMG submission 76838) | Root nodule microbial communities of legume samples collected from California, USA - Siratro red BW | ecosystem: Host-associated > Plants > Roots > Nodule | place: USA: California | collected... | reverse complement strand
TGCATTCTAAGTTTCTTTAAAGATTTTGTATTCTCACATTGAAAAGCAAATTTGCGAAAAGATTTTAAAAGGGTTCAATTCACCCCCCCTCTTGAACTTAGGCCAAACACTTATTTTAACAAGGTATGCTAGTTGTGAGGTAAAACAATGATCCAATTAGTCCTCTGAACTTAGTTTGATCCACCGCAACTCCCTTTTCATTAGCATCAAGATAACAACTTGTCGAAATCGGAGTTGAGGCTTCTTTACAACTTTCCATTTCAAACTTCCTCGGCACATCTTTGCAGTACTTCGTTTGGTTTAAGAACGTTCTATTTCTCATCTGTTTGATCTGCAGTCCTAGAAAATAGTTCAGCTCTCCCATCATAAACATTTCAAACTCCCCCTAGATTGCTGAAATAAATTCTTGACAAAGAAGCTTATTAATTGATCCAAAAATTATATCATCAACATACACTTGAACAAGAATTATGTTAGTTTCAGATTTCTTAATAAAGAGAGTTTTGTCTACTTGACCTCTTTGATAATCCTTTGAGAGCAAAATATTACTTAACCTTTCATACCACTATCTAGGAGCCTTCTTTAATCCATATAGAGCTTTCTTTAATTTGTAGACATGACCAGACAATTTGTGATCTTCAAATCTTGGTAGTTGTGTGACGTATACTTTTTTATTTATAAATCCATTTAGGAATACACTCTTCACATCCATCTAGAACAACTTAAAACCGTTTAGACAAGCGTAGGCAAGTAGGAGTCTGACAACTTCAATCCTTGCAATTGGCACATAGGTTTCATCATAATCTATTCATTCTTCTTGATTGTAATCCTTAGCCACCAATCTTGCTTTGTTCCTCACTACTATGCCCTACTCGTCTATCTTGTTTTTGAACACCCACTTTATACCCATCACGTTTATCTTGCTGGTTCTAGGAACTAAGCTCCACACATCATTTCTGGTAAACTGATTCAACTCTTCTTGCATGGAACTTATCCAATGATCATCACTCAATGCTTCCTGAATTGTCTTTGGCTTAGTTTGTGAAACAAATGCCATGTTCTCACATAATCGGTTCAATGATTTCCTTGTAGAGATTCCCTTGTGAATCTGACCAATTACGTTATCCAAGGATAGGTCTCTTGGAACTCTCCATTCTTGAGGCAAATCAGTTCGATCTGGAGCTGAATAAATTTCAGAATTTCTAGATTTGGATTCTTCAGGTTGCTCTATTTCTTGATCAGTTGTAGTACCGTTTAGCCTTTGAATACTTTCTATTTCTCCATCATCTGCTGTAAATTTAGGTACTTCCTGCAACTTTTGGTTAATTTCATCAAAGGTAATATGTACAGTTTCTTCAATCAACATAGTGCTCTTATTGTATGCTCTATATGTATGGCTATGTGGTGAGTAACCTAGGAAAATGCCTTCATCTGCCTGTGAGTCAAACTTAGCTGAATTATCCTTGCCATTATTTAAAATGAAGCACTTGCAGCTAAAAACTCTTAAATGGGAAATATTAGGTTTTCTTTCTTTGAAAAGCTCATAAGGGGTTTTCTTTAAAATAGGTCGAATTAAAATTCTATTCAGCATATAACAAGAAATTTTAATTGCATCAGCCCAAAATATTTTGGAAGATTAGTTTCATTTAACAAAGTTTTGCTAAGTGGATTTCTTGAAGCCATCATGGAGCTCGATTGGAGTTTTGGTCTAGAACTTAGGTTGGGTTTGTGTGAGTGTCATTTTGGTTCAAAGCCATGAGTTGCATGGCATATCACTCAAAGTAAGCTCCAAAATTTATTTTTCTTAACAAATTATTAAGTGGTTCTAAACGAGGTTGATAGATTTTGAAAAACATATTTTTAAAGAGTAAATCAGTAAACTATTTTTCAGAAACCAACTTACTAGATTTTTTTTTTTTTGAATGATTGATACAATCAATGGAGTTTTTGATAGATTTAAAAACCAGTTTTCCTATATAAAGGGGGAGCACATGTTTTCATAAGTACCTAAGACATTTGATTGATCAATTGTGATTTTCTAAGAGAGGAAAACGTGCATACACTTTGAGAACTAGTTACATACGGTTTACTTCAAGAAAAACCTCAAGAACCTTAATCTTGAAGCCTTACATTGAGTGGGTTTCATGCAATTCTTTATTATGCACCAAAGCTAAGTCTTCTACACTGTTTATCATCTATTTTAATCTGTTGTGTGTAGAAGTATTGTTGTTTTTGTACTACTCTTGATAATTCTTGTATTGCGAGTGGAGTGGTTGCAAATTGCATATGTTTTGTGATTTTTAATTGCGTGTTTGATACCAATATTGCATAAGGTTTGCAATTTGGTTGTGCAGTAGGGTTCTGGATTGTTTTACAACTGTTGTGGGGTGTAGTAGGCTGTGTACTGTGGGGTGCAGTCTTGACTTGCGGGGAGCAACGGTATTTGTGTTGTATTGAACTGATCTTGGTGATCTTTTTAGTGGAATTCTTTGCTTGTTGGCAAAGGACTGAACGCAACCCTTGTGTTCTTGATCTCTCTTCTTGAACGCTTTTTCAGATAAGTTATTGTTTGTTCAATTAATTGCTCATCACGCTTAATGGATTGTTCATTCTGCTAGTGTTATTTTTGTGTTCTTTGGAATTGTATATCTATTTAATTGATTGTATCTGTTCTTGATTCTTATTGGGTGTTTCCAGTTAACTATACTTGTTTTATAAATGATTTTATTTCTAGAAACTAGTTTTCTTGAATATTATTAGTTCTGTTTCTGTCTATTAAGTCTGGTTTTCCTTGATGTGTGAGTAATTCTTAACCAATTATTTCTAGTGTTTATCTGATTCTGAACTGTGCTGATTTGAGTTCTTGGTTCAACTGATTGTATTTGTGTTTGAAAAAACTCCTTTCTATCGGTTATTGCTCTAGTTGCAATATTTAGTAGATTGTTTTTGGTTTTACTTAACTGATTTTTCGATTATCAGAGTTGATTTCTGATTTCAGTTTACTGCTTCCGCTTCTGAATTGGTTGAATTCTTGTTGTTTACAGTTTTGTGTGTGTATTTAGTTTATTGTTCTTGATCTGGAATTTATTGACTCTTTGTTGTGCACTTCAGAATAACACTTTTGATTATTTCAATTAAGAACTTTCATTCTATACTTCAAAATACTTTCCACTTTTGTGAAAATTATTGAAAGTTAAATTCACTCCCCCCTCTTAAACTCGGCCTAAACTTGTTTTTCAATAATCAACTAGTTGCTACCACAAAGAGAGTATTTTCTAAATAAATTGTCAAATTTTTAACAAAAAATGTTCTTTCATTATGGTTAGTGGATCATGCTACAACTTTTGCAGTACCTAGTTGGTTAAATTGTTGAAACACCAATGTCCATCCACAACCTTATAAACTTTCTTGGATTCAAAAAGATGGGGATCTGGTTGTAAGTCAACAAATGAAAGTCAATCTCTCAATTGGGTATTATTTTGAAAATGTTTTATGTGATTTAGTGCCCTTAGAAGCTTGTAATATTTTGTTGCAACGACCCTGACAATTTGAACATAACATTATTTATCATGGTCGCACTAATAAAACTACTTTCACTCATTAGAATAATAAGTTTATGACCAATTCTTTATCACCTTCACAAGAAATAGAGAACTAATTACAAAGAAAACTGATGATAGAAAATCAAATAAAAACATAAAAATGTCTAGCTTAGTTAGATCAATAACTAACATATTAACATAAATAGGAAGGTTAACAAAGAAATAGAAAGCAAAGAAACAAGAGAGAAAAGAACAAGAAATGAAAGAGAAATCTTTTCCTTGATTTGAACAAAGCATTGACACACACTTCTCTTTGATATAAAATAAATTTTTGTTTGCAACCGACCTAGACAGTAACGAAAAATCATCTTCAATAGAAAACTTTTGTAAGGATTTTCCTAAAGAAAAATCATTGCCTAAGCCAGGCATTGATACAAAGCCATTACTCATAGAAACACCTTTTGATGAGATATTTGAAATTAAACAACCAAATGAAAATATTAGCCAACCTCAAAAGGAGGAAAAAGAGAAAACTCAAAATTAAAATAAAAGTGCCCCTCGGGTCAAATATATTTATCCATCATATGGTAAGGAGTGTCTTGACCTTGGGAGACTATTTCTTGATTATATTTTTTTATTTTAGTTCTTTATGTAATCCACCTATTTTACTATTTTTATGTTTTTACAGGATGGCATTGGACCGACCTTGGAGAGTAAACTGAATGAATTAACAACAATAAGGTTGTTGTTGAAGAGGAAAATGCAAATAAGAGGATAGATCCCTTTCAAAAGGAAAGGGATGATGACATACGCCCCAACCACCTTAGTCAAAGAATAAAGAGAATATAGAGTTAGAGGCTTGATCAAGAGCTTTCCAGAAGATTGACCCATCTCAACTTGTTTGGGCCTTCAACCAGTTGTTCAGGCCTGAATCCAACCCTAAAGATAACGACCATGGAACATTAAGGAGAAGTTCTTCACTTGTATAAATGTTTAGAATATGTTATAATAATGTGGGCCATGTATTCGACCTATACATAATATTTTTGGGCCTTGTATTTGGACCATGTACAGAGTACGAATACAAATAACATTGAAAGTCAGCTAATGCATCAATTGGGTTTGTTTCAAACCCAATTGACACAATAGGCGACTTAAAGCTTCTATAAGGGTAAGAGGGTGTGCTTATACTTGGATTTTCAACACATGTTGCTTATGTAAAGTGTGTTGTATCCAACAGGCAGTTGATTCACTATTTGTGCCGCAAATTTTGGATCAAGTGCCAAGTGTAATTGCTCCATTCGTTCTTCCAGATCTAGGTGAATTTGAATTTAATTTTTTGAATTTTTTTCACTCCAAATTGGCTGACCTTGAGCATTATAGATAGAGGTGCAATACATGTCAAATTCAACTTTGAATATGTTCAATTAGCTCCCTCTAGGTTAGCCTTTCTAGAAATTTTAACTGATGTGAACTTGATTAGGAATAATCCCCAGAACCCACAAAAAAGAGTAGTTGAATGCCCCAAGATCCCTAAGTATTCAGATTTAGGATGATCCACTCAGAACCCTTGTCTTGCGGAAAAGAAACGCAGCAAAGACCCTAAAGTATGATAAACGCCACAAGGATGATCAGCCCTTGATAAGTTGCAAGTCCAATGAAGAACTCAAGAGAGAAATTCTCACTTTTGAAATTTTCAGAATGAAATTCGTATTTCAAATTCAAAGTTGTTTTTTACATGTGTTTTTTTACTTAAGTAGACCTTTGAGCTTCTATAAAGCTAACCTAACTCTTCAATAGCCTAGAAGCCTCCAAATTTAATGCAACAACAACTTTTTGACACACTTATAGATGACTAATTATTACATCAAATGGGAAAACGAAAAACACAATTTACTAAGCATAACTACTCTAAGCCCTATGGAAAATTAATCAAAATACATAAAAATAAAAAATTTAAAATTCGTCCACAAAATAATGGGTGACTCTTCAGATTTTAACCTAAGCCCAAAATAGCCCATTTACACTTAAATTAAATCTGGTGATGCATTTTCTATGGGCCCTTCTCCTCAAATGATTTGTTTTTAGCCCAAATCTCCTTCATTTAATTCCTTCATCAGCCCATATCAAATTAAGAATGTGATTAGGCTTCAATTCAATCTTAGACTTTGTTTGTGCAATCAAAATGTCTTGAATCAGCCCAATCAATGTCTCTTTCAGTTTTTGGGCCCTTAACCTGGTGATTGGTCCACTTGGAATTTGGAAAGCATCCTTTGAATTATTTATTTGTGCAGGTGTTTGAGGTTGGTTAAACTTCAGCTCTTGGTTCTCATCATCTAGGTTAGCCTTTCTACAAATTCTAACCTAGGCACACTACTTGAGAGTTAGGCTAACCTCTCCCAAATTCAATTCCTTGATCTAAGTTACATTTCACCACCATGAGGATCCACTTGATTTGTCTAGCTTCTACAACCATTCAATCGATTTCTTCTGTTCAAAATCATGAAGCAATCATGGAGAGGATTTAGTTTCCATCACCCACTAAACATGTCTTTGGTCAATATATAATTTATGATTGAAGAATAAATAGTTTGTAAACTCTTTATAATTAGACTAGCCACTACAAGAAAAACTCAATTTACCCACGAATTATTACCCATGGATCTATATCCGTATGTAAATTCAGCATTACCCACGGTCTATATCCGTAGGTAAATTCAGCATTATCCACGAATTATTACCTATAGATATGTATCTGTAGGTATTACCCACGGATTTAAGTCTGTAGGTATTATTCACAGATATAAGTCTGTAGGTATTACTCACGGACATAGGTTCGTAGATATTACCCACGGACACAAATCCGTAGGTATTACCCACGAATATTGGTCTGTAGGTATTACCCACGGACATAGGTCTGTAGGTATTACCCATGGACATAGGTCTGTGGGTAATACCTACAGACTTATGTCCGTGGGTAATACTTAAGAACTTATATTTATAGATCAAACTACTATTATCTCTTATTAATGATGTTCATATTTATTTATTAATAATAACATTAGTAAAGGTAAATATTTTTAACAATATTAATATTTTTATTTATATTATTAATATTATAACTAATATTATTAGTATTTTTCACACTTTTATTACTATTATTATTATTGTTATTAAATTTGTATTACTATTATTATTATTATTATTATTATTATCACAATCATAAATATAATCATAATAAGAATAATAATAGTCATAATATTATCATATAGATGGTTTGGCGTAGTGGTCAAAGGCTTCTTTCAACATTCAAAGGTCTTGGGTTCAACTCCTCCTGATTGCAATTTGGTAGTGATTTTTTAATCGTAAATAATAACAAAAAAATTATGATGTTACCCACAGATCAATACGGAATTTGAATATTTTTACATATTATTTGAAACTATATTGAATTATACTAAACATTTCATGTTTAATAATATTTTAGTAAAAACATGTTATGTTTTTACCCTTATGATTATATAAATTTTATTCGTTAGTTTTGCCAATTTAATTAAAAGATATTAATTTTATGTTTAAATGACATTTTTATAAACAAATTAAATAAACTAAAATAAAAAAAATAAAAACTTTGAAGAAATTTACAAGTAAATAATCGTTAAGATTAGCGAAAAAGATTTTAGAAAGTAATCAACTAAAAATACAATAGAGTGGAAAGGTTGGAAGGAATTAATGATTAGTTTAAATGCAAGAAAAATTTAATTGAATTGTGTTAATATTAAATTAATAAAGCAATAAATGACAAATAAAATGCTCAAAAATGGAAAGGAAATGATTGTATAAAAAAATGCTAATGACCAAGAATACCATTTCCAACTTTATGTTTATCATTTTTTCAGTTATAGTCGTTAAAAGTATAATTATAAAGGTTTACATGGTCAATCTGTTGTCCTTGCTTATTAACCATTATAAAATAATAATAATAATAACAATAATAATAATAATAAATTACATAAAATCTAATTAGACTGTAGATTTGCGTGTAAGAGGAATAAAAGGAAAAAGCTAATGTGTTTTAGGATCACTAGTAGCAAAAGGACCTTTAAAGTCGGCTCTGGAAGGCCCTTAAATGTTGGTTTCCTCATCGACGTTGAATCAGACAACGTTGAAAGTATTCAAATACGATGTCGGTTTTAAAATCGACGTCAAATATTCACCCACTACGTCGGTTTAGCACAGACACCGATGTCATAGACCAATTTGAGAAAAGTGGAAGGGAGCTGCAGAGAATCAACCACAATGTCGGTTAAGGCAAAAACCAACATTGTGTAAGCTATACAACGTCGGTTTTGGTACAGGCCCTGAATTTTAATTTTTGCCTGCTATTCCACATCGGTTATGGCCAAAACCGACATTGTATAGCTTACACAATGTTGGTTTTTACCTTGACCAACATTGTGGATGTGTATTTTCTTTTAAAATAAAGACGAATTATCTATAAACCACTACCCTGCATAACAAATTGATAGTACACGTAATTTCCCAACCAGAACAATTCAATTCATAGATGGGAATTCAAGTTTTAGACCCTACACTAATCTACATATATACACTTATATAAGTTGTGACATTGTACATATATACAAACTAATCTACAAAAGAAGTTTTATAGATATCTACAAACTGCTTCTAAGTTAGAGGAAATATCTCACCCATTCTCTTCGAAGTCCTTCTATTGTTTGGCTATCTAATGGCTCTTGATCTTGAAAAACCTGAAATAAATGTAGAAACTTGAGTTAGACTTGAAAATCAATTGACATGTGAACAAACTTAAGACTTAAGACATGTTCTTACATGTTCCCAAGAATCTGTGATACTAGCACATGCTATTGTTCTCATCCAGTGCATGATATAGTATCCACATTCCCACCCTCCTTGTTGCTTATTGCACTTTCATTAAAGTTCAATCATCAAATAATTGAATGCTAATTTTAATAACCTTACTTTAGAATTAAATTTAGAATTACATACCTTAGGATATATCCAAAAGGAGGTTTTGGGAGGAGGATGTGGATCTTCCTCCAAGATAATGATCCACAATCAATGCACTAAAATCCAATATGTTTAATAAATTGCTTATTATACAAAAAAAAGAGTGATATATTATTTAAAGTTAATTAAATGATACCTTTGTACTATTTGTTTCATATCTGGAGTTGTCTTCTTATGTAGGGAACAGAATCAAACAACGATGTTGTCCATGGGATTTATAAGCATCAGTTGCCAATGAGAACTAAAAATAGAAATCTATTAATCTCATATTCTCAACATTACTTAAGATGAAAATATAAAGATTTGAAACTTAGCATGGATAATAGGTGCAAAGTAAATTCTCTTTCTAGATTCAGAAATCCATCTTTGAATATAATTTTGAGTGTCAATCCTTTTATTGCCACTCCTTTGTATATGTTGTGGCTCAAGGAACCCATAAATATCTGGATTCCTTGTGCTATAAACTAAATTATTTATGTGTCTGTATTGTTAAAGCCAATATTAGTAATAGTAGTTGATGAAATAAGTCAAATTTTATAACATGTAGAAAGATATACTTACATCATCCATAACTGAATACATGCAATGTTTAACATCTGGTTCCCTTAAATTATTTCCAAGATGTCTTGCATATATATGTACAATGAGACACTAGCATTGTCCACCCCAAAGATGGATTCTTCCCATTCAATTTCAAAGGGATTATTAAAGTACTCATGGTAGATCTTAGTCAATTTCTGAAGTGGATTAACTTCTAACTCATGTGGTGGAGACCTAGGACTACCAGCTGGTGGTGGTGATTTCTGTTTCCTCTCATGGTCCTATAACACATAAACAAAATGTATCAATTCAAATAGCAGTAAGTCTGAATTTAAATAAGTTTAAGAGAAATCATCACAATATACATGAGGCCTTCTAAAAATGGGCTGTAGGAGACGTGTAGGCCACACAATAAAGGTACCAGGTGCCTCTCCCACAAATCTAACCTCTGATGTGGGCACAGGCATTGTCTTTAACAATGTTTTATGTTCATCTATGTAAGGAAGAGCATCATCAGTATTGTTCAAAATATACAACTGTGCTTGGAGTACCTATTGTCTATCTTTTCGAACTATCCTCACGCCTTATGTGCCTTTTCCTTCTTGCCTTCCTTCATACCTTGACCTCGGTACACCTATAGCATCTACTTTTGACATATACATGGTACAAAACTCAATTGCTTCATCTGCAATATATCTCTCAACAATAGATGCTTCTGGTCGATATGGATTCTTCACATACCCTTTGAATATCTTCATGCATCTCTCAATTGGGTACATCCAACATAAAAATACAGGACCACATATTCTAATTTCTCTCACCAGATGAATAATTAAATGGACCATGATATCAAAAAATGAAGGAGGAAAATATATCTCTAGTTGACACAAGATAATGATAGTTTCATTTTTTAACTCATCCAACCTAGTGATAAGAACCAAGAGCTAAAGTTTAACCAACCTCAAGCACCTGCACAAATAAACAATCCAAAGGCTGCTTTTAAAATTCCAAGTGGACCAATCACCAAGTTAAGGGCCCAAAAACTGAAAGAGGCATTGATTGGGCTGATTCAAGACTGTGCAAACAAAGTCTAAGATTGAATTGAAGCCTGATCACACTCTTAATTTGATATGCGCTGATGAAGCAATTAAATGAAAGAGATTTGGGCCAAAAACAAGTCAATTGAAGTGAAGGGCCCATAGAAAATGCATCACCAGATTTAATTTAAGTGTAAATGGGCTATTTTGGGCTAGTGTTAAATTCTGAAGAGTCACCCATTATTTTGTAGACGAATTTTAAATTTGTTATTTTGATGTATTTTTGAATTTTCCATAGGGCTTAGAGTAGTCATGCTTAGTAAATTATGTTTTTCGTTTTCCCATTTTATGTAATTAATTAGTCATCTGAAAGTGTGCCAAAAAGCTGTTGCTGCATTAAATTTGGAGGCTTCTAGGCTAATGAAGAGTTAGGTTAGCTTTTAGAAGTTAACAAAAGTCTACTTAAGTCAGAAAACACATGTAAACAACAACTTGAATTTGAAATACGAACTTGAATATGAAAATTTAAGAAGTGAGAGTTTGTCTCTTGAGTTCTTCATAGGACTTGGAACTTATCAAGGGTTGATCATCCTTGTGGTGTTTTTCATACTTTAAGATCTTTGCTGCTTTTCTTTTTTTGCAAGATAAGGGTTTTGAGTAGATCATCTTGAATCTGAATACTTAGGGATTTTGGGGCATTCAAATACTCTTTGTTGTGGGTTCTGGGGTTTATTCGTAACGGGGTTCACATCATTTGGTAATCAAAACTTCGTTCCTAGCCGTCAGGTTATATCTTATACTATTTTAGTAGTTATCTCGTTATGAAATCTTTGTATCCACTTGTTCATTTCGTTTCTAAAAAAAAAGAAAAAAACAGCATACAGAAAAAGTGAAAAAAAGAAAAAAAAAAGAGAGAAGAAGTATTATAGCATTTTGTGTTTGTGTTTTAGAAAAAGAAAACATATTCTGTATTCGTGGAGAATATGTCTGTATTTAAAGTTAAGACCCTTGTTCTGAAAAGTATTACATCATTCTGGTTGGTATTTGCCTGGATTGAGTTGTAAGACCTTTTAAGAGCTTATAGTGAAGGTTGGAAAAATAAAAATCCAAGAGTGTTCTGAAATTTTACTAGAATAGAAAAAAACCAAAAGTAGAGAGTAAGCACAAGTGTAGAGCGTCATCCTTAAGTGTAAACACGTGAGGAACAGTTAGGAATATTTTTTTTATCACTAACGTTTTAATTTCAGGTTCTACAAATGACAAATAGAGAGGGAAATTTTGGATACTCATCAAACCTTGATTTTACTCTTAAAGTAATGCAACAACAATTTGAGAGATTAAATATGGTGTTGGGAGATATGAGGGAGAAAATGGATAGGCAAGATGAGAAATTAGTCAATCTGCAAAATGATTGATCTGATGATGAGAATAGTTCAAGGTGAAATAGGAGAAATCATGGACGGAGTGAAGATGATGACTTTGGTAGAGAAAATAGAAGGGTGATAGAAGAGGAATATGATTTTATGATGGGTAGAAATAGGCGTAGAGGAGATAGGCGTGAGAGAAATCATAGGACATTTAATCGCAGAGATGGAAGCCTTAATAACATCAAAATGAAAATACTTTCTTTTCAAGGGAGGAATGATCGTAAAATATATTTGGAGTGGGAGAAGAAAATGGAGTTCATCTTTGACTGCCATAATTATTCAGATACAAAAAAGGTGAAGTTGGTTGTGATAGAGTTCACTGATTATGCCATAGTGTGGTGGGATAAATTGGTGCTGGGTAGGAGGAGAGATGGAGAGAGACCAGTAGAGACATGGAGATAAATGAAGGCTCTAATGAGGAAGAGGTTTGTTCTCAGCCATTACTATAGAGACCTCTACCAAAAATTGCAAAGACTTGCATGCAAGGCTCTAAATGTGTGGAGAACTATTATAAGGAGAAGGAGATGGCAATGGTGAGAGCTGATGTGAATGAAGATAGAGAAGCAACCATGGCACGATTCTTAATGGGCTGAACAAAGAAATTACACATGTAGTGGAGTTGCAACACTATGTAGAATTAGAAGACATGGTGCATATGACCATTAAGGTGGAAAGACAACTTAAGCAAAAAAGGAATCTCTAAGTATAACACTGGTTCTAGTTCATCCTACAAACCAAGCTGGAAAAAGGAGGAAAAGGGTATTCCAAAGGAAGCAGCCAAGAACAAAACAATAGAGGATTTAAAGGGGAAAGGAAAAGCTGAAACTCAATCCTCTAGAAATAAAGATATAAAATGTTTTAAATGTCTTGGTTCAAGTCACATATCATCATAATGCCTAAACAAGAGAGCCACGGTTTTGCATTACAATAGTGTGGAAAGTGAAAGTGAGGGTAATAAATACATGGCTGAAACTGAAGAAAGTGATGATGAAGTTGAAGATGCAGTTGAGGGAGAAGTACTTGTAACTAGACATGTTCTAAATTCCCAAGTTAAAGAAGATGACATGGAACAACAAAGTGAGAATATTTTTCATACTCGCTGCCTCATCAAAAATAAGGTGTGCAGTATGATTATAGATGGAGGGAGTTGCACACCTTGGTTGAGAAACTGAACATGTCAACCCTTAAATATTCCAAACCTTATAAATTGCAGTGGCTGAATGAATGTGGGGAGACTCGAGTAAAGAAACAAGTTCTAGTTTTGTTTTCAATTGACAAATACAGTGATGAAGCGCTTTGTGATGTTGTTCCTATGCATGCTGGACATTTACTCTTGGGGAGACCATGGGAGTTTGATCGGAGGGCAACAAAGGATGATTACACCAATAGATACTCATTTGTGAGAAATAACAGAACCATCACCCTTGCACCACTTACTCCTAAGCAAGTGTATGAAGACTAGTTGAAAATGAAAAGAGAAAGAGAGAAAAAAGAAAGTGA
>Ga0099825_1007636_pt1 | contig 13103 bp, 10 predicted proteins | sample SiratroredBW_FD_76838 | JGI IMG/M metagenome (GOLD analysis project Ga0099825, IMG submission 76838) | Root nodule microbial communities of legume samples collected from California, USA - Siratro red BW | ecosystem: Host-associated > Plants > Roots > Nodule | place: USA: California | collected... | reverse complement strand
ATCGTGCAAAATAACAATGCTCTCAAATTGAAATTGACCTTTTCATATGCATCAAAAACCTCGACGCCATCATTCCATAACAATCTCAAGTCCTTTATCAAAGGACTTAGATAAACATCTATGTAATTTTCCGGTTGCCTTAGTCCTGATATCATCATAGAAAACATCACATATTTTCTCTTCATGCACAACCAATACGAAAAATTATAAATAATTATGAAAACAGACCATGAACTATGTTTGCTACTTAAATTACCATATGGATTCATTCCATCAGTTGCAAGACCAAGTCTGAGATTTCTTGGATCACTTCCAAACTCTGGATACAAAGTGTCGATTTTCTTCCATTGTGGTGAATCAACAACATGTCGTAACAATCCATCACATTTTCTTCCATTTGCATGCCATGTCAAGTTCTTTGCATCGTTAACATTGGCGAAAAAACGTCTTAATTGTGGTATAATTAGAAGATACCACAATACCTTGGCAAGAAGACCCTTTTTCATGTCATCTTCATCCCCGTCATCATCCTTTACTTTGTATCTTGATACCCCGCATCTGGGACACTTATGCAATCATTCAAATTATTTTCTATATAATATACAATCATTTGGACAAACATGTATTTTCGGTACTCTAAACCCATTGGACATAATATCTTCTTGGCCTCATAGTGACTGGTCGGCAATGTATTACCTTTAGGAAGTATTTCATGCAAAAATTCAAGCAATTCAGTAACGCTTCTATCAGTCCACCCATTTCTTGCCTTCATATTAAATAACCGTAATACTGCTAACAAACGTGAAAAACTTGAACAACCAGGATACATTTCTATTAGTGAACCATCTTTCAAATAATCATAAACATGGGCTTGGTGGAAATTCTCTTCTCCAATATCACGAATCATATTGTCAACCCCCAATTTCGTCCAGGCAAATAAAATTATTTTTGCAAATAAAAAAAGAAAAAGAAAAGATAAAATAAAATAATACAAAATAAGAAATTAAACTTTTTAACATGTGTTATTTAGTTTTTTTGCCATTTAGAATAAATAATAAAAAGAATTTTGACTTTATAAGTAAAGTTTGATTAAATAATAATAAAAAAAAATACAAAATGAAATTTGTAAAAAAAAATGATAAAATAAAAAAAATGTATTGGGTCTGTCTTAAAATAAATTGAATAAAAAATTTAAGTGAGCCCAATTGAACAGGGAGGTTCATATATAAAAGATAGTTCTGATCCAGTTTGATAAAAATAAAAATAAAAAAGGTTTTCTAATTTACTAGGAGGTTATTAGAAATAAAAAGAGTTACTATTTACACTCACTTATTTGTGCTTGCCACATAAGCGATTCACAAAACTACACTGCCCATTCAAGTCCCTATGTAACTTTAATACCTTTTAATTCTTTAATTAGTGTCTGACAAATTTTATTTCTTATTATTAGGAATCTTGATTAAGAATTGCAAATACATCTTTGTTTTGTTGGCTTTTTACCTCCTCACACTTATTACATTTAAGTGTCATGCTTTTTGCATTTAATCCCATATTCCACTTCTTCATACTATTCCTCTTCTTCATAAGTTTTTATACTTTATTTTTATACTTTATTCTATCTACTTTATTTCATTGAATAATTGATTCTTAAGTAAGAATCATGATTGAAGTACTGATTTTATTTTCAAGGGGAGGAAAAATAGAGAAATTGAGTAAAATACTGAAAAATAACCTACACAACAATGATCTTGCAAGAACTAAAAGGATCAAGTTGCAGAAAGAAAATTGAGGTTAGCATATTACAAAAGGAAAACAAAAAAGGCTAGGTCTTCAACGGGTAAGTCCAGTTACTTTGTTCTTGTGTTCTTGTGTGTTTGCTTCATCTTGTATGTAATGTGATTGTTTGATCTGCATCCTGGAATATTAAGATGTGTTAGTCAATTTTTTATAATATCTATTATCTGCAAATGGAATATTAAATTGTAAAATTGTGATTATTACTTGGGAGGTTGTTGTTTGATCCTCATTCGGTTTAGAGGTTTAGGGGGTTGCTGCTTTTGCCACAGTCCCTTCCTCGGCAATACCAGAAAAGAAAACAACCCTTGTTAGGAATCCCTTCTAGAAATCCTTCTAACACCAGAAAAATTCATCCCAAACAATCAAGAAAGCAAGATCCAAACACAATATTAAAACCAGTTCCGATCAAACAATAATCTAGAAAATTCCGAATCGAAAACTAAATTTAGAAACCTTTAGAACTAAAACCCAATCAAACTCCCCGAACCATGTTCGAGTCTGTAAAAAAATCGAAAAAAATAACAACTTCAAAAGCTATGAGAATCTTATACGAAGAAGTCAAAGACTGAATAGCTTTGGAATACTAGAAAAATATAAAACAGGATAAAAAAAAAGGAAAAAAAGATTAAACCTTACTCGTCCTTGCCCCATGCCGCCGGTGGCTGCTGTGGCACCATCCAGACCGCGTCGTGTCTGGTTTCGAAAACCACATGCCACTACAACACCGCAACACCACCAGCCACTCGCCACCTCCACGGTGCGAGAAAAACACTACCATAGCGGCATGGGTTTTTATAACAAAACAAAAAATTTATAAAATGTTTTTATAACAATAAAAGTATAAGTTTTCACAAAACAAAGGTAAAAAAAAAATATAGCAAAACATATTAAGGTTTCTAAAAATAAAAAAAAAAACAGTTTAACAAAACATTTTTTTTATATAAAACAGTCATTAAAAAGTAATAAAAAATTTCAAAAATTAAAAATATATATCAAACACCATCAAACAATATTTTAAAAAAAAATTAGAACTACGTGATCCTTGATTTTTCTTTCGAAATATGTACGACCAAGGTTAATCCTTGTCGGGTTTAAAAAATTAAAAAATAAAATTTGTCTTTGTTATTATTTGTTTGTTTATTGTTCATTCTTTGTCTTCAATTTTTTTGTAAATATTTATTTATTTTTTTTAGTTGTTGTAATTATTATCTTTTGGAAAAAATAACATTTTGTAAGACCGCACTTATTTCTATTCATTTAATTAAAGGTACTTAGGACGGGTGTTGTGGGGTGCTGACACCTTTTCCACACGTAATCGACTCCCGAATCTTGAATCTGGTTCGTAGGCACTTTTATTTTTGATTTTTCTATAGTTTTCCCATGAAAAGCTATAGTGGCGACTCCATTTTTCAACTTAAATATTCAAAAAAAAAAAATTAAGACACCCGTCGTGATCCGTCGGTTGCGACACATGTCTTCCATGAAATCTTTAGAATATATTAGAATGTTCACACTGATACGTCTTATAGATACATATGGTAAGTTTAGAACTTTACCATGCCAAGTCCATGTTGTATAGTTCTTCAAAAAACCATCACAAAGAACATGCTCTCGTATAAACTCAATATCTAGTATTTTTCCATTCACACAATTCACACACAGACAATAATATCTTCCATTTATTGCTGCTTCATTCCATTTAGCAAATTCTAAAAAATCTTCAACACCTTTCTCATACACATCACCGATTCGACTTGCATTTATCCAACTTCGATCCATGACTACGTTAAGTGAAAGATTTTCAAACATATTACTCAATGACCAAATTAAATAGAAATTATCGGGGATCGAACATCCGCTAACTCAACCCAAACGCCTTTCTTATATATATCAAACAATACACAAAGAGCATTTCAATACACACAAGCATTCCAAACTTACAAGAATTACAGACAACCATTCCAATCATACAAGAATGTCTAAATCAAATACAAATTGTCGGGGACCGAACATCCCCAGACTCAGTGCCCATACGCGCAACATATACAGAAAACACACACAAAAACCATTCAAATTTAGACAACCATTCCATTAATACAGATACAACATTTCAAACATGATAAAAAAAATACCTCAACAGTAGTGACGCCAAGTGAGAACGAAAACCACACAAGGAGCTAAACCAACACATGCAAACCCAAAAAAAACACAAACATAAAGTCAATAAAAAACTACAACAAGTGAAAGCAAATTTAAATGGAGCACAAACGAAATACAAAAATGTGAATGGAAGATGCGAAAGCTTGAAACGAATACGGTACCTTGAACGGAGATGGAAACAAAAATATGCACCGTCCAAATGAAGCTCTAATGAAAATGAATGAGAAACGTCAAATGGAGGGTGCCAAACAGTGCGAAAATGAAGGAGAAATCATCGTCATAACAGTGGAAGGACAGCGCGCAGTCAAGGGAGAAGAAAAAGTGAGTGAAAAGGCCTGGGGAGTGGTAAAAAGGGTATAACATGTCGGTTGTTTCCTCAGAACTGCTGTGATATACCATCCACACCCCAACATTTTAACTGCGAAGCAAGACGACATCAGTTGTTTACCGACGTGGTATTGAACCCTAATTTAATTAGATTTTGCCTTAACATTTCACGCCTATACATGACGTCGATTTATTTCTCAAACCGACGTGGGATTCAGTGTATATCACGTCAGTTGGATGCAACTAACAGACATGATATATCAGACGCCAAATTTTTATTTTAAAATTTTGAATTTTTATTTTTACAGTCTTTTTCAAGACAGTTTTAAGATGTAACCGACATCGAATAAATAACTCAATATCGAGTTTAATGGAATCGACGTGAATTATTTTCAGTTATTTACAAAAATATCAATGCATTTTTGTCGATATCAATTTCGTTTTTAACCGTCTTTATACGAGGACGAGGACATAGAATGATATTTTTTCACTAGTAGTTGAGTAGTTCATTTTCGTTCAATTTTTTATAGCTTTTGGCAACAATGGTATCGTGATATAATCACATGATAGTTTTGTGCTCAACAAATTATTAAATAATAATAATAATATTATTATTATTATTATTATTATTTTCTGTGATTTGTGGTTGGCGTAGCAGAGGTAGGGGAGTAATTGGTTGCGGGAAGTACTGTAATGAATCACCCACCGCATTCTCAGCTACAAGAATTAATTTTGTTTGACTAAATTAGTCAGCAACTTTAAAGGCTACCGTTTAATCTGTCACAAATATTTTATATTAAATCATTCAAGCTTTGCACCAAACTATTAAAGTGGTTGTTATATAAACTTTATAATGCTAGATGGAAACTGAATTTCCTTCATTTCATTTATCACATATATTAATATTTCAAATTTTTATTTCATATTCTAATTGCAATTATTTTATTTATTAGTATTATAAATAGCATTAATATCGATTTTCACAAGTTGAAATAACTTTTTGAGATAAACAAGTTAATAGCTTTATATATATATACTTGGATTACACAGTCGCATGAGATTAAAATATATAAACTGTTACTAGTCTTCTTATATTGCTTGTTTTAAAACTAAATATTACATGACTAATATTAATTAAATAATTCCTAGATACTCGTATATTTAATTATTTATGAAAATGACAAACTTATTAATTATTAGTATTATTTAACCTCTATATAATATAATCCAATTAAAAATCAGCATGACATACACATTTTTATCCAGTATATTATATACGAATATAATCTGTATATAAATTTGTATACAAATATTTATATTTATATTTATTATTATAATTATTAATTATTATTCTTATTCTTATTAATTATTATTATTATTATTAATATTGCTAATATATTATTATTTTTATAATAGTATTATTAATATTATTATTAACATTACTAATATTATTAATGTTATTATAAATATTATTGATATTATTATTATTATTATTATTAATATTTTTATTAATACTTGTATTATTATTAATATTATAAATGTTCATATTATTATTATCACCATTATTATTAATATAATAAAATTAATAATATTATTGATATTATTATATTATTGCTGCGGTTGATATTATTAATAGTATTATTATTATTATTGTTAACATTATTATTATAATATTATTTACTAGATATTATTAATATTTTAATAAAACTGTTGTTATTATTTATAATAGTATTAACCAAATATTATTATTATTATTATTATTATTATTATTAATGATAGTACTAACCAAATATTATTATTATTATTATTATTGTTAATATTATAAATATTATTAACAATGTTAATATTAGTATTATTAATAATAATAGAAACTATAATAATAATTATTATTATTATAATAAGATTGTTAATAATAATATTATAACAACAATGTTAATATAGTTCAGTGGTAAGTTAAGTTTTGTTGGTGCATTTGAAACTTGGTTTGGAATCTCATCTGGTACATATTGTTTATAATATTAATGATGTTAATAAAACTAACTAAAACAATAATATAATTTTAAAAAGTAGATAATAAAAATAAAATATAAAAGCAGTAATAAAATTGAAAATAAAGTGTAAATAATTTTTTTAATACATATAACTTTTATTGATATATTATTAATGTTACACTACAACAGTAAATGACTTTAGCATCAATAAAAAAAATTATTGTATAACTGAAAGTAGTTGACACCAAAATATATTAATGATTGTCTTGCGTAAGTTAAAAAATCCATGAATTAGGTCTGAAAGTTATGTGTCGGCATATGGATGAGACATAGTACCATTGTCCAAATGCACACAAAATGAATTATTTAATAAAATATAGAAAGAATAATCTTAAAATCACAGACACTTCAAGTAAAGTATTTTAATTGAAAGGGTTGTGTTGGTCTATCCAACATTAAAAAGAATATGTTGGATACAGAGTCGGTCAAGCTAATATTAACTGGAAAAAAAAATTAGTAGGGTTGGTGAAACTGATATTAAGTGTGATGAGTAAAATAAAATTATGTTTAGTTTAAAAGCAAATTTTGTCCATTTGAAACTTAGTCTTATAAAAAATTCAAAATCCAATATCAACGGTAATTCTAAATTTAAATTCAATATCAATTTGAATTGTAATTCAATATCCAAATCCAGTATGTGTCGTAATTCTAAATCTAATTATAACACCAACAAATTAATTGGATTCCGGATGAAAATGTCATTTCAATTTGAATATACAGATTTCTTTGAGTTTAAAATGAAAATTCAATTGTATTATGTGAAATGTTATATAGCCTTGATGACTTTAAATTTGAAATGAAAATTGAATTTAAATAATGCAAGTGTTTGTATAGTTTATAATTTAAATTCTAACGTTTTGAAGAGATCATAATCAAACAATAGTTAAGTAAATTGTACTACAGACATGTCAAGAAAACTTCATAACTCATTATGTAAGAAAAATAAGCCAAAACTAGAATAAAGAATGTAAGACTAAAGAATGTTTGAAAGCTAAAATAAAAAATTACAATATTAAGAAAAAAAAAGTGTCCCATTTGATGTAATGATAAGAGTGAAGGCCTTATTGAAAGTTCTTGTTAAAAATAATGGAAATGATTACAATAAATACAAGACTTAGTACATGAAAACAAATATAAAAATTAAAATTACACTATGGGTGAACTTCAAGTCAGGATTTGGTTATCAAAGTCTTCAACACGTTAGGGATGGACTTGACTCATACTTCTTGAAATGTCACCAAGTTGTCATAGCTAATTGTTGTTGCATCAATTTGATTGTGCCCTCCAATTGTAAAATATTTTGAATTGCTAGGTTAGCTCTTTTAGTTGCTACATGAGACCTTTCATTTGTCGCATTAGCTATTTCAGTTGCTTCTAGGACTTGTTTATGAAGACATTCATTCTTAGCTAACTACTCACTATGATCAATGGTAGAAGCTAATATGTATGGTTCAATGAGGGATGATGCTCCATGACGGATGTTAGCAGGCAAGTCTATAGTGCCATAAACGCTACATCTACTCCTGCCTCCATTAACATATTTCTAGCTCTAAAGCTTTGTTGCTACATTTATCTAATTAGAAGTTGTTCCTTCAGAACTATCTAATTGGATAGTCATTAACCGCTTATGGTAGGTTTCTTAGAATCTACCACTTATCATTAAGGGCCCAAGTCAATCTATTCTATAAAGATGAATAATAGATAAGTTACTTTGATCATATTGAAGAATGGTTAAATTGTAATTCCTTCTAATTATTAATAAAATTCACCTCAAATTTAGTCCACCATTTAAATTGGATATCCTCAATCATAGCCTTATGATGGTAGGGAGCTTTAAATCGTGACTTAATTGCAAGGCGAATCCCCATAATAGCATGATGGTTAGGTACCCAATTATAAAACTCACAAACCAAAATGTTAGTACAAGAAAAACTATAATTACCGATGGATTTATAGACAAAAGAATTAACCGTCAAATAATTTGTTGATAAACTAAACAACAATTTATCGACGCATTAAATATGTCGATAAATCCATAGGTAAATTTACTGCCAATTTACAGATAGACATTACAATGATAATAATAATAATAATATTTTCATAATAAGAATAATAATAATCATAATATGACAAATAAGCTTCTTTAGTCTGATGGTTATAGGTACTCTTAGGATGCTAAGAATACCTAGGCTCGAATCTCTCTTACAGCAAATTGTTAATAACTTTAATAAAATCATTAATAAGTGGTGAAGCCTCACAATGAGATTAGTGCTACAACATTATAGAAGATTGGTGTGAACAAGGTAAATGATGAATATTGGATATGCAAAGCTAAAGATGAAGGAGGAGGTCATCAGCAAGTTGATGTTGCTGCTGATGTTAGTCTTAAATAACTAGGAGACCATGCTGATCCAAGTGGTATTGCTACTGGAAACTTTGTTACGGTGCCATATCTGTTCCCAGTGGATAGACGAGAACCTTTATCCAGATTTGAACAAATGGTGATTGGATGACTAGAAACTATGACACATGATCAAAGAGAGCACTTTGAATTATATAGTGCATGTTTTAAACATTTGGATAATCAAATTGAAGGAATTCAAGAGCAGCTAGTTGACATGTAATATGGCTCAAACACTTCAGATCTCCATTGCATCTGCATTAGATCATCTGTTTCATTATGTTCTTTAGATTTCTATTTTAGTTGGTCTCATGCTTCTTCAATCCTACTTGATGAACTCGATGGGGGAGAAGAAATGTGTTGTTGACCTTTTTCGACAAGTGCACCGAGTCAAAAGTAGTATGAAATTGAAAGTACAAATGTCGATCCCACAAAGAACAATTTCGATTAAAAATTATAGCTTTCACTACTCACTAAGTAAATAAAGTTTTCAGGATGATGTGATTCAAATAACATACGAACATAAAAATGCGATGGCAAAATAAATTAACGAATAACAAAAGTGGTTTGAAAGATTTAGAAAAGCTCTGGGATTGAACTTCATCTATCTCACTCATTTATATTTTGGTTTGATAAGAACATACAATGCTCATAACTACTCAATATTGATGCACATATAAAGGTCAATCATACTAATTCCTCAAGTATGAAATTCATAAGGAAATTTCCTAAACACTGATTCCTCGGCTATTTAGCAAATTACCCAACATTAAGAACAGATGTTACGGGCGATCAATATATTGAAACCTATTCCTAGAATCCCAATATATTGAGTACTCTCATATAGAAAAAAACTTAAAAATACTTTCTAGTTAAATCCAAGAATCAAAATCAAGACTCTATTGATCAGATAAAATCTAGTAGTAAGCACAAGATGAAAATACCAAAAATGAGTAGAAAATGAATATTATATATAAATATCACCAAAATACAAATGAGTTCGAAAGATTACATTCAATCCCAAAGATGAAGATTTAGCTACCCATGGTAGCCATTACAAACCAAGAAAACGAAGATTGCTAGAGAAAAAAAGAGGAACTTGTGTTTGGCTTTCGTCACTGTTGTATTCCTTCGCTCCTGATCCTTCCAATTCTTTTTCAAAACAAAGCAAATCCCGTTATTAAACTTGTTTTCGGACCTAGGGTTAGTGGATTTTCGCCTGAGCGAACCATGTCTCGCTTAGGTGAAGCCTTCAGTAAAAACCAACCCCTCTTTGGAGCATTCTCGCTTGAGCAAACTTCTTCTCGCTTGGGCTACTTGGGCATCTCGCTTGAGCGAGCTCTTCTTGCCTAGGCGAGCCAACCCCTGCAAGTCCTCTTCATTTTGGATGACTCTCGCTCAAGCGAACCTCTTCTTGCCTGGGCGACTTGAGCATTTGTCCTGAGCGAGTTCTTCTCGCCTGGGCGAGCCATCCCCTGCAACTCGTCTTCATTCTAGAGAATTCTTGCTCAAGCGAGCCATTCTCGCTTTAGCGAGTCTTCAATTTCAGCACTTTAAGTCTTTTTTTCATGTATCTTCTAATCTTTCATTTTCTTCATTCTTTATACCTGAAATTTACACAAAAATTGGTATCAAATGATTTCCTTTAACTCAGGACTCAAAACCTATATTTGGATCCTAAAGCTCTCAAATTAGGGGTAATTACTATCTTAAAGAACAATTAAAACCAAAAGTACCCAAGTTTTCTCATGTATAAAACACTCAAAATTGACACTTATCAACTCCCCAACCTAGAATCTTGCTTGTCCTCAAGCAAAGTCATTAGATCCACAAAACAAAAGTTTTTTCTAAAACAAAAATAATGGTTGGTCACAAATCAGACCCATGGTTCAATCATCAGAACAACTTTCATATTCAAAACAAGAATTCAACATAAGAAAGTGCAGTGATTCCAAATTCAATTAAAGTAGGAAAAAGACACAATCAATCTACAAGATAAACAACTTAAACAAAGAAATATTAATCTAATTGAGGAATTTCTCTCTTAATATCTCATAGGTTAGTGTTTCTCTCAACTTCCACTGACTCTGAACAAATCAAGGTTGCCTTTCATTTTTAGTCAAATTAAAAAAACATAATCAATATGGATCTTAAAGTCTTCTAAAGGTTGTAATGAGGCTGGGTTCCAAGAATATTGGTTTTTTTTCAGATAAAAAAAATGCACACTTTAGACAAGGAGAACATATATACATTTTAGACAAAATTTCCTTCAGAAGGAATTGATTGACAAATTCTTGAATTCCGCAATACATCATTTTTTTTTCTATAACCCACTCTTTTGCTTATTTTTCTTTATTTTATTTTATTTTAATTTTTTTAAGTAAAAGAGTGAATTGTCTAACCCATTTTCTCACATTACCAACATTCCAAAGCTAAACCAACCATTCCGATTACGTTTATGTAAATTGCACCCATGGTCTCCTTCTCTAAGCATGCTACAAGGGTGGAACAAAATATATATCAATTGAAGGTTAGGTTGCAACAAAGAAAATTTCAGCTCAATTGGTTATAAAAACAGAAGGTCATAAAATGTATTGGTTGGCTATTTGGCTCTAGATTTAAGTGTAACTATATACAAACTAACAAAAAAAATTAGGCAACATTAACTAACAAGTTACTCAGGGGAACTCTCCACTGTTTAAGGATTCACTACTCACTTGACTAATTGGTTTAATTCCTCAATTTTTATCAAACCTTGTTCTAGTTATAATCTTGTTCAACTTTCATGCATCAATATCCCAACCCAACTTAACTCAAGGATTCTCATCCACACATTCTTTCCCTATTCAATCAGATTTGACTTAGAATACTTACTAAGTCTAATTTCTACTCAACCACAGAACTATACTAAATACTACATCTAACAACATAAATAAATAACAAAAATAAAATTCTAAATGGAAATATATAACAAGCATACTATAATATTTAAATGATAGAAAACTAAGCTAACAATCATCATTGAAACTAGTGTTTTGTATCAGGATGTATGGTCATTCTCCTCTCATAACTATCTAGATTAGTATCAAAATCATCATCCTGATGTTCTTCTCCTAGATCCTCCCCTGCTGCAGCTCTAGAAGATCTTTCTCCTGTAGCTGTTGCTCCTTCTCCCCAAAGAAAATGTGTCTGTCCTCAGGCCATGCGACATAGGAACTAAAGTGGTCAAAGGTCATCCACGGGTTGAATTGATCTTGAGGTACACTGTTATATAAACCCTGATGGATATGCATCATGCCCCTATGATTTAAGCTCTGTTGCAACTAAATATGCTCAAAAGTAGCTTTGTTTGAACTCTATTTAAGCTAAAGATGCTCCAAAGTAGCTCTAATGGTCGACAATTGGTCAAAGAGCATTGCATTAGTAGGTTGTGCAGTTGAAAATTCTGGATTCTACAGCTGCACCAGAGGATCAGGATGCAAAGTTTGATACAAATTTGGATCGAATTATGAGGGAAGACTGATTCTTATCTTGATATATTTCTGTTGTGTAATCTAAGTATTGTAATGTGCTATGACTATAACTCTCCATAAGTGTGATGTGTGATAGTTAGTTAATTATGTGGTTGAGTAGAAATTAAACTCATGATTGTTCTAAGTCAGATCAACTTATTATTGGAAAATTTTTAGGAGATTAGAATTTTTGAGTTAAGTTGAGTGGGTGATTGATGCATGAAAATTGAACAGGGTTATGACTAGAACAAGGCTTGATAAAATTGAGGAATTAAAACAAATTAGCTAAGTGAGTTGTGAATCCTGAAATAGTTAAAAGTTGAGAGTTCCACTGAGTAATGTATCAAGTTGTTGTTGCCTGATTTTTTGTGTTATTTTACTTCACATATGAAAACTTGGAGATGATTAAGGCATTTTTGTATTTAGATATTTTAACCCAGAGCCAAAAAGCCAACCAAGTATAGTTTATAACCAATTCTTTTGATAACCCTTTGAGCTGAAATTTTCTTTGTTGCACCCTAACCCTCAATTGATATTTGATTTTCCACCTTTATAGCATGCTTGAGGAAGGAGAACATAGGTGCAATTTTCATAATGGGAAGGGTTGATTTAGCTTTGAGATGCTGGTCATGTAAAGAAATGGGTCAGATAATTCACTCTTTTGTTCTACTCAAAAAAAAAAAAAAAATGGTTGGAGAAATCAAGAGTTGGTAAATTAATTCTTTCTAAGGAAAATTTTGTCTCATTTGTAGATATGTTCTCCTTGTCTGAAGTATGCATTTTGTTATCTGAAAAACCAATGTTCTTGATAGCCCAGCCTCATTACAACCTTTAAAAGACCTTAAGATCCATGTT
>Ga0099825_1007634_pt1 | contig 13106 bp, 6 predicted proteins | sample SiratroredBW_FD_76838 | JGI IMG/M metagenome (GOLD analysis project Ga0099825, IMG submission 76838) | Root nodule microbial communities of legume samples collected from California, USA - Siratro red BW | ecosystem: Host-associated > Plants > Roots > Nodule | place: USA: California | collected... | reverse complement strand
TATATATATATATATATATATTGAAGCATAAGTTTGATAAGTTGTATAATAGGTAAATTTTATGAGATTAATAATATATATATATATATATATGTATTTCTCTTTACTTCAATCTTATTATTCTTTGTTAATAAATTGGAAGAAATAGGTTATATACTGAAAAAAAAGTGTAAACATAGTTGTTCTAGAAATCTATATAAACAAAGAACTCGGTTAACAGGGATTCCAGAAAATGAAATGAATCCGAACACTTTATGATTATCTGCACTATTGTATTTATAAAAATAAACCCTGTTATTACTGCTTATAACACACTCATGAAAATAAAAATAGTTAAAAACATAATAGTGTAATTTTCTTAAGAATAAAAATCCGGAAAAAAAAATATGTATTTATAATCTTATAACATAAACCATATATACATAAATATAAAATAAATTTTTGGACGTGACAATATTCATTATGAATACGAGAATCATATTAATTATTATCGATTATTGAGATTTTTTAACTTTAAGAACTATAACAATAATTTCGCAAAACAACGTCGAAATATTTTCAGTCATTTTTATTTTATTTTATTATATCATGTCATCTTAAAGTTATGATTTTATAATGTATCATAATATTTTTTTTTTATTAAACTGGTTATAAATGTTAGTAGCCTTCTTTATATTAGAAGAGACATTGAGAATGTTTGTAACTGTAACCAAATGATCATTAAATGAAGATATTTCTAATATGTTATTGTGCTGCAATTTGATAAAATGAGATATTTAAGAGGTAATAGATTTTGTGTTCTAAACAATATCAAACAAATTTATTAATTTGTCATGTTTCTGTTATTAATAATTTTTTATTTCTTTAGAGCAATGGAGTTTCTAATAATAAATAGAATAGTTAGTTGTTTTTAAATCACAAAATGTCAGAGGTTTATTGGTTAAAATTTAAGTATGTTTTCTTTCCAATCTCATTTTATTTCATGTTTTGTGTCATAAACTTATTTAAACATTAATTTTTGCAACCAATTTCTACCGTCTTCAAACATATGATGAAAATTACAATGAACCTGTCTATCAATTATTTGACATTAATATTGACTGCCCGAAGAAGAATTTCTTCATAGATTATAATACAAGACTATTGCTAATCTTAATTATGTAAATGAGTAGGTTTTATTATTGTGTTTATTTGTTGACATATATTTTCATATTTTCTTAATTATATTTTCTTTTTAGAATGGCATACACTTGGATTGTTGATCAGAGTAAAATTGGTGCTCCTATTGTAAATGCAAAACAACCTCATACAGAATGAAAATTGATGAAAAAATGTTTCATTATAAAAATTCCAAACTAGGTAACTTAATTTAATTTTTCTTTTGTAAAACGGTATAGCATTATTATGTTTAATTTAGCGGTGATCTTTGTTACGTGCTTCATGGATTTAGTACTCGATACAAATTAGGGTGCTTAATGAAACAAATTAAGCTACCTTATATCAAATGAAATGGTAGTGACTTTCTCTTAAATATTGTCTCAATGCACACTTATTTATATGTTTATTTAGTCATTCTATTTTGGTTTAAAGAATAAGGTACTTTGCTTTTAACTATTATTAGTGATATGTTTCACATTTAAATTTTAATTTTTTTAGTATGAAAGAGCAGTGGTTGACAATTATTGAGCAAAATTTGATTAAAATGTTTCTTAATTTTGTTAGCTAACAATTATTTTGAATTATTGGTTCCATTCTTTACTTAATGGACAATAAAGAATTGTGGACGATAAAAAATATTTTGTAAAAAAAAAAAGGACAATTTTGAATAATTAAAGGAAGAGATAAAAATCACTATTGTGAACTAAAAAGGAAGAAAAATCATACTTAGCAGCACCAATTCCTTTTATTATGTTGTTCCTATATTTATTTTGTATTTAATATTTTAATTTTCTTTTTTTTTCAATATTTTTGTTAAGATTTTATTTGTTTCTGAGTCACAAGTAATATAGTGAGGTAAGTAAAGATGTTGATTCCTCATGGAATCGTTCTGTTTTATATTTTAAATTCACGATTCACTAAGCAAATAAAAGTTTCAAGATGATTTGATAATAATTCGAATCAAAAAACATAAAAGAACAATTAAAAAATAAGTAACAATTATAAAAAGGAGTTTGCAGATCTAGAAGGACTCTGGGATTAAACTTCATCTATCTCCCTCATACAATATTCGTAGCTACTCACAATTGATGCACATATAAAAATCATTCACACCGATTCCTCTCATATGAAATTCATAAGGAAATTTTCTAAACATTGATCCCTCAACTATTTAGTAAATTACCCAGCATTAAGAGCAAATATTATACGCAATCAATATATCGAAACCTATTCTAACATTCCAATATATTGAGTATTTTCATCTAGGTCAGAAACTCAAGAGTATTTCCCAGTTAAATTTAAGAATCAAAATTAAGGCTTTATTGATCAGATAAAATCTAGCATTAAGCACAAGATGAAAATACCAATTGAGTATAAACTAAATATTATATATAAAAATCACCAAAATATGAATGAGTTCAAAAGATTACATTCAATTCCAAAGATGAAGAATTAGCTACCCATGATAGCCATTACAACCTAATAAAATGAAGATTGTAAGAGGGAAAGAAAATCTTGATTCTAGCCGTCTGCCTCCGTCCTTTAGGTCTTGATGCCTCTGTCCTCTAGGTCTTGATACCTTCCAAAATCCTAAAAATCTCCTTTTAAACTTGGTTTTGGGCCTAGGTTAAGTGTCTTTTCTTTCAGGCTTTTTTCTATTTTAAACTTTTTATTTCTTTTCTTCATAAATCTTCCAACCTATCATTTTCTTCATTTTTTTATACTTGAAATTTCACAATAATTGAGATTAAATGATTTTCTTTAACTCAGGACTCAAAACATAAATTTAAATTCAAAAATTCTAAAATTAGAAGTAATTACTATTTTAAATAACACTTAAACCAACAAGTACTTAATATTTCTCATGTATAAAAATACTCAAAATTGGTACTTATCAATTTTGTTTTTTAATATTTCATGTTTAAAAACAATAATTTTAATAAAGTGTGAAAAACATTTAATTCAAAAAACAAACCTTATTTAGTTAAAATCTATATTATTAATTTAACAAAAAGTGCCTGCGCCCTAGCTAGAACATAGTTAGACAAAACTCAATTCACCTGTTCCAAGATTATGAAGATATCAAATAGTTATATTCATTATCATATTTGTGTATTATTAAACAAATATTTTCATCATTTATAAAATTATGTTTAATGCTTTCTCACATATGCAAAATTCCTCCCAAAGTTTGTGTGTAATGCAAACGAGTGTTATTGACAACATTAAAAGCAAAATTTTAGTATTGGTAGAGTATTCTATGTTCATGTTGGTAATGATGAATATTATTACTTATGCTTTTTACTAAACATTCATATGGGTTGCCAGAATTATAAAGATATTAAGATAATTAAAGGAGTAATATATCCCACCTTCAGGAATGCATCTTAAGCAAACTTGATTTCTTATAAGATTATAGAAAAATTATTGATGCTATTCATGAGGTGAACAATTGAGCTTCTACTCAATATATTAAAAGGAAGGTTGTTTTCTATTCTTTTGATTTTAAATACTATGACAAGACCTAAATTTGTATTAAACAAAACAGCTAGAAAGAGTTGTGAAATAATATTCTTTACAAGTAAAGAAGAATTGTAGAATGTTCAAGTTGTCTTTTGATTGATTTTTTTTTCATATTTTGAAATGACATTTTGGATCTTATTTTAAAATTTGAATTTGTATAATTAATATTAATAGATAAATATATCAATGACCATTATATGAGACAAATAGAAGAAATCCTTCTATGCTATGGTAAGAATTTAAAGGATGCTCCTTAATTGATTAGAACCAAAACTCATTATAAATACTATGTTGAGAATTTTGATTGCATTTATTTATCGTAGTTGTGGAATCGATATATAAGCAAACATACCATGAGTTGGATATGACTTTATAGGAGATTCAAAGTAGAAGGTGAGAAAAAGTTTAAAAGTACTTGCATATATTTTCATTTCAAATTCTAAATCCATTTTAGATTAATTTTGTCTATCTTAATACTGTTAAAAACTTAAGAAACACTTTTTTTTTTAGTGAATGAATTTTTTTAGCTCCTACTTTAAAGAATATTTCATAAGCATAAAAACATGAGTTCAGATTCTCATGTACAGAGAAAGATGTTCATATATGCAAGTTTTTTTTTTTTTTGAAATGTTTCATTCAATCATTATCTCGACATTAAATATATTTAAAGGTATGAACTCGTATAATATTATTGTTTAATATTAATCAATCAAATGACTTCAATCATTATCTCCACATTAAATATACTTGAAGATATGAACTCATATAATATTATTATTTAATATCAATCAATCAAATGACTTCTATAATGGATGAGGTTGCAAGTAAGAAGATTGAAGACTCATGTTATTGAATGTCGAGTTTTAAATGGAAGTAAGATGATCATATCTTTATGATTTTGATTATAATTATATGTAATCAAACATTACTTATTAAATTCAAGATTTTCTTTGATAATATTTTTTTGTTTTATCCATGTGAAAATTTATTTACCAAGTTTATACTTAAGATATGGACTATCAATATTTTTTATTGTAAGATATTTGAAAATGTATTATTTTTTAAATATTTGTGTTTTATATTATTAACTATATTAATCCAATTACTTATTAATTATTTTATGTTTATCATATATATTCTTTATTTTAATTACTTTTACATGCAAGACACGGTATGTAATCATTTTTTAAAAAGGTGCCTTTTGATATGGGACTTTATGGTTAAGCATCTCCGTCAAACTATGGTGCTTGTCTATTATTTCCCTCTTATTACGACAAAGTATATTTAACTTAGATTTCAAGATCTAAGTGGGAGTTCTAAATTCAAGTTTGTTGAATTGAAAGGAGAATTTAAACTGTTAAAAATTATTTTGGATGAAGTTGAGATAGGCTTGAAAAAACTATGGTTAGCGTGGGACATAGGATTTAAGGTTTTAGTTTGCTTGGTCGCTACTGAAAGTCAATCATCCCCCATACAACTATGATGATAATTTTATGGATATTTCTCAATTTGTGGACAAGATAAGAATTATCAGTTTATTAACCCTAAGAGGCTATGACCCATGACCCCTACTCAGTAATTTATTTTGCTCGCACTTTTTCGGAATGTTAATCTAACCTTTTTGGGCCATAAACGGAATATGAAAATTGACTCCAGTAGCAGCCATACCTGTTACGGCTGTAGTAAATCTCTCTATCAAATGACACATGCATGTAACTCTTAATTTATTTTCTTTTTCAGGTATCACGTAAGGAAAAAGCAAAATTAGAAGTAAATTACTTGGTAATCTTTCGTTGTCATTTTCATTATTTGATGGAAGCTCGCATATGTAATTTGTTCTTTTCTCTTTGTAAAGCAATAGATGAAAGATCCCATGCATGTCTTGGAAGAGGGGGGGGGGGGGCCAGCCAGAGTCTGCGCTACACATTAATCTGCATGTGCAGCTGTTAACCACCATAAAATGTCACCCTTTGGTGAGGGAAACTTTTTTTTAGACATTCTTGAAATAATACTGAGTGATATGAAAAAATGGTAAAACCTATTTGAAGCTAAAAAGCAAGGAAAGGAAGAAACGTAGCACATTAACCGCGTTGCATTTGGTCTGTTCATGACATGATGGTCATGTGTTGTCAACTAGAGGGTGTAATGGAAAAGGTTATGTGCGGAAAGTGTGCTAGTAGTGATTGGTAACTGCTTGCCCATAAGTGTTCTAGACTTGAATGCAGAATGCTCCTACTTCACATGGTGCGGGCCAAGAAAGTTTGTTGAACGAAAACAAGCCAACTCACTTTTTCCATAATCAGCAACAATCATAATGGAAGCGAAAGAGGGCTCAAAAAGTACCTAGTGATAGTCCACCTTCCTGCTCAACCTGACATCTCCCACTTTTACTCCTTGGCTTTCAGAGTTACACCACACATTATTGCCCTCTTTTGAAGAATTGATGAAAGCAGCTTCTTATGGAAAGCTCCCCCATTTGATTTTATACCATACATGGATATGAATGTAGGCCCCCTCATATATTTTACACAACAAGTGTAATCAAGATGCTGGCGGAAGCCACAGTTTCGGTGAAGTGAATAATAAAAGAAAAGGAATCGTGTCAATCAATTAAGCTTCTGTACACTCATTTCATTTTACCTTATCTCAATCAGATACGCAAAGTACCTTTACAATTCCCACATTACACCGAGGTTAATGGCTAGTACTAACTAATTAACCAATCAAAATAACTAACATGATCTAAATCCTAAAAATATAGTAATTAACATTTTTTTTTTCTGAAATAGAAAGAGGCATTAAATTTGAATTCAGGATTGATTCGTTGGAGGGAGGTAGGCTGCTGCTGAGGAAGAGGAATAAGCAAGTGATGAGGAGTTGGAAGTGGATTGTAGGAGCAACAACTGAGCAGGGGTGACCGAGGAGGAGGAATAGGAGGAAGCTTGAGTTGTTTTGGGTTTTGGCTTGTGGGGCTCAGCACCTGGTGGAGGATCGTGACGAATTTCTCTTAATAATGCTGCAACATCTTTCATTGTGGGTCGATCCTCTGCACGATTACTTGTGCACAAGAGGGCAATACCAAGTGCTTGTAGCATCTCTTGGATTTGTGTGTCTGGATGGCCCTGGAGCTTGGAATCGAGAACCTGGATCGGGTCCTTCTTGCTCTTGAGGTGCTCCCTGACCCACTGAATAACATGTTGGCCATCCGGGAATGATGGATCCACTGGCCTTTTCCCCGTTATTATCTCCAGTAGGACCACTCCAAAGCTGTACACGTCGCTCTTCTCTGTGATTTTAAGCATGCAAGCATACTCTGCAAGATTCCAACCAACAAAACATTATACTCTCCACATGTTATCCAGACAGAGAGGTAAGAGACATCTGCTGTCTGTAAAGTAGTTCAACAACGATTAATCAGATTAGGTTGGACGCATTCCGTGTGTGTGTCTCGTGATCATTTGGCCTTTCTGCCGGCATCATCATGTTTTGCACTTGTCCAAAGAGAAAGATTACATGTAATTATTATATATGCATGCAGGCAATTTGTAACTTAGTGCCATCAAGTACATCAGATGTACATGTAATCAAACCCAAAAAGCAACAAATCACAAACATCAACCATACAACCATAATGAATGGAAGCCTTCACAATGGATTGCCGTACGGTCCCCATTTACCAACAACGTTCATGTGGAAAACTCAAAATCTCACTATCAATTTCAAATTTCAGTTCAAAGTATCATCTAATTAAAATTAAGACTCCCGTTATTTACAAATCACCATATATCATTGGATAAACTTGTTAATCAATGAATAAAATTGAGAACGAATAATTTTTTAATCAAAGAAGAAGAAAATTGATTGACTCACCGGGGGCAATGTAACCGTAGGAGCCGGCGAAATGTGGATTAACGGAAAAGGAGGCGTGATCCTCTTCCACGAATCGAGCGAAACCAAAATCCGCCAAACAGGGCTCATATCTATCTCCTAACAAAATGTTCTGCGCCTTGATGTCGCGGTGCAAGATAGCAGCAGGCACGCAATCGTGGTGCAAGTAAGCCACGCCCTCAGCCACGCCCAACGCTATCTTGAGCCGCGTTTCCCAATCAATTAATCCTGTGCACCCCTCGTGTAACAGCGTGTCCAGGTTACCGTTCGGTAAATAATCGTAAAACAGTAACTTGGTTCTCCTGTTGGCCGCCCAACCCAGCAGCCGCACGATGTTCCGGTGACGGATTCGTGCAAGCGTGGCAATCTCCGACGAGAACGCTGCTGCGGAGAATTTCTCCGACAACCGGAATTTCTTCACCGCGATGGCGAGTCCCGTGGCCGGCAAGTCGACCCTATAAACGACGCCGGATCGACCTTGGCCGATGACTTTGCCAGCAGTGAGACATTTCGCTACGTCAGAGATGGACAAATCGAGTTTCTGGTATAGTGTCACTTCCCAAGGTGGGGCCATTTCCACGTCGCTGTCCTTTCCATCTACCTCCACATCGTTTTCGCGGTCCCCTCGCCGTTTCGCTGCGATGACGACGTACAGCGCCGCCATCAGCAGCACGCACGCGGTGCACAGCAAGACCACCATCGCCACTCGCGCTACCCTCGCCCGCCGTCCTGACCTGCCGCCGCTGTCGCCACCGCACTCGTTGCCGGAAAAGCACAGCGCTGGGTTCCCCGCCAGCACACTCAGCGGCAGCTTCGCGAAGAAAGGCGTCTCCGGAACACGTCCCGAGAATTTGTTATTCGAAATATTGAGCACCACCAGATTTTGCAGACCCGCGAGATATTGAATGTTTCCGCTGAGAGCGTTGTGAGATATGTCCAACACTCCGAGCTTCGTCAATCCAGAAAACTCCCGAGGGATCTCGCCGGATAGCTGGTTCAGGCTTAGATTCAGAGCGATTTCCAATGCCGGAATGTTGCCTATGCTGCCGGGGATTTGGCCGGAGAGATTGTTGCTGCTGAGATCCAGTAATTGTAATTTGGAACAAGACCCGAGTTGACTCGGAATTGAGCCAGAGATTCGATTCTTCGCGAGAACAAGCTTGGAAAGCGCAGTGAGTTCGCCGACGGTAGCGTCTAGTATACCTTCGATCATGTTATTGGAAACATCGAGAAACTGAAGCGAATTAAGTCGGCTCAAACTTTCTGGGAGGTTTCCGGCGAGAAAGTTGGAATGTATATCAAGAAATGCGAGATTCCGGCAGCCGGAGATCTCCTCCGGGATAGCGCCGGAAATCCGATTATTCCCCAGGTCGAGGAAATTCAAATTGTTGAGATTCCCAATCTGGGAGGGAATATTCCCGGTGATTTTGTTGTCGTTGGCTCGGAATCGAATTAGAGAAGAACAATTCCCAATCTGAGAGGGGATTTTCCCCGAGAGATTATTGGATAGGAGCAGAAGCTTGTTGAGATTCTTGAGCTGGAATATCCCCTTGGGTATGGGACCCGTTAATCCATTCTGTGACAGATCAATGGCCTCTAAGTTTTGACAATTGGAAAGGGAAGAGGGAATGTTACCTTGCAGCTTGTTGTGCCATAAGAACAAGAGCGTTAGATTCGCAAGGTTTCCCAATTCGGAAGGTATGGTACCCGTGATGAGATTGTTGTCAAGCTCTACATGTGTGAGTTGCTGACACTTCCCCAGTTCTCCTGGAATCTCCCCCGAAATCTGGTTCACACTGAGTTGGAGCTCTTGCAATGATGTCAAGTTCCCGAAAGTGTTGGGAATGCTTCCGGTTAGTGAGTTCATTGACACGTCAATCACTGACAACTGCTCGCAGTCTCCAATCTCTGGGGGCAAGGTGCCAACTAGGTTGTTCTGCCACAGTAGAAGGTTTTCGAGGTTCTTAAGGTTTCCCAACTTGCTTGGTATGGATCCAGTGAGAGAGTTCTCGTAAAGGTAAATGTTTTGGAGTTCTGTGCAGTCCCCCAGTTCAGGTGGTATTTCACCTGAGAGTAAGGAAGTGTAAATGGCAACGGTTTCAAGGTTCTTCAGAAGGCCAAGAGTTGGGGGCAGAGAACCTGAGAGGCTTGTTTCAGCAAGGCCCAACATCACTAAACTGGAACAGTTGCCAATTTCTTGTGGTAAAGGACCCTCCAGGTTCTTGTTTCCTCCTGCTCTTATCACTTGAAGGCTCTTAAGGTTGCCGATGGTGGTGGGAATTTCCCCGCTGAGTTGGTTGTCATATAGGATCAGCTTCTGCAACTTTGTGAGGTTCCCAATTGCTACTGGAATGGACCCCACGAGGTCATTGGAGTTGAGATGGAGTTCCTCAAGTTTAGGCAAGTAACATAGCTCACTTGGTATTTCGCCACTCAGGGCATTGTCACTTAAGTCCAAGTAGTTGAGTTCCACAAGGTAACCTATTTCTTTTGGAATTGAACCCGTGAGATTGGTTCCGGCTAAGATCAGACTGCTTAAGGAAAGCAATGAGGTGAAATCACTGGGCAGTCTTCCAAGCAAATCCACATACCTCAGATCCAGCTGTACTACTTCGTTCTTGGTGTTGCAACTCACTCCATACCAGCTACATGGGGTGTCTTGAACCGGGTCCCAGTTACTCAATACCTCCAGGGGCCCGTTCAGGGTTCTCCTCCATGATAGAAGAGCCTCCCCTTGTTGGTTCACTGCAGCAGCTATGAGAAAATGGAATGGGAGTAGAAGGAAAATGCATAAGGAGAAGAGGGTCCATGGATTTACAGGCATTACAACTAAGCTACGAACTCCAATGAAAGAACACGCAGAAAGGTTTGAGCCTAGGGAGGAACAACGGGAAGGAACCAAATCATGTCTTGTGGGTTACTGTGTTTATAAAAAAAAGTTATTATATACAAATTAAAATAACCCAGAATCTCCGGATCCAAGAAACAGCTAGGCCATGATGTTTCTGCGGGGAGAAATGGAATTTTAGATGGTTGTGTACAAGTATTTGTTTATGTTGAAGTGGAGTGCAGGGGTGGGTGGGTAGTAGAAGAACTATCACAGTTTAAAATTTTGAGAATCAGTAACATAACAGAGATGGGATGGGTGGGTGAGTGCCTTTCTTTCTAATTTTGTTTCAATATCAACCGTTTATCTTTTGATGTGGCTTTGTTATAAAATAAGCTCTCATTTTCTCTTGGATTTTTTAGTGACATGGATGAGACGAATTATATCCTAAAGATATGGGCAGGCTCATTTTGTCTACTATGACACATTCTGTCCTTGGCCAACTAGTTTTGAGTCTGACTACACATTTTGTATTGAAAGGTATATTTAGTTAAATTATAAACCTGATTAGATTTAAGAGCTAATATTTCAGGCTTATGCGATTGATCATCTTATAACATCTTAATGATGCCCCAAAAAACATACGGTTTTCATATGATAACGACAGATTTGATACTCTTCTTTAAACAGGAAATACGCTCGTTTTATACGCTGGTTTTCTTATTTCTTAAACTACTAAATTTCTCACTTTCCTTTCTCGTATGAATTTGTTTCCTCATTTCTTTCTATAAAACTCTTTCAAATGATCCATTTTTTTATTTAATTTCAAGAGAGAAAAAAAAAGATACCTTTCATTCTCTCCGGGGGGATCTTGAGTACTAGTGCCAACACTGCTTAATAGAACCTACACAACGAATCATAAATAGTTTTTGTTTTTTCTTCCTCTATTTTGAATTAGCAGCTAAGTGCATCAATCAAAATAAAGCTTTGCCTTTTATACAGGCACAGGATGCAGAGTCCGTATGCATTAATTTATTATTTAAATAATCCTTTTCCTTGATTTTGAAAAGAAAATGAAACTTTCGAATAAAGGGTCTGCAATCTGCCATGGATTTCAATCAGATTTGAATTTTTATTTGTTTATGCACAACATGTTTCTGGAGTGGACTTGGGTGCTATTCTGCTACACTCTCTTGTGATTCAGATTTTGTCACGCACAATTTAACTTTGGATCTGATCCATGCTTAAAAAAATCAAACCTTGAGAGGATTCTCATTCTCACGAATACAAAAACCTGCTCCATTTTTGCAAAACTTGTTCTTCCATGATGCGATCTATGACACCCTCCATTTGTCCTGAGAATCTCGCATTATTTTAGATAAAACCCATCTCAAATAACAAACAAAAACCAATAGCACCGCTCAAAATTTGGCATGCAAGAACCATATATCCATTTTATCTTTAAACCAATTTGAAACTCATTTGTTAATTTAATCACGTATTAGAAAGAAAAAAAAAATAGAAGGTATCACGTGGTGTCGCGTGACAAGAGGGGAGTTGTAGAGCAGGAAGGAATTGAATTATTTGATGTGGTTGAGACTTGGCAATTGAGTGATATAGAGAATTACAGATATACTGCATGCCCTCGTGATGATGCTGGGGATGAAGAATATTATAGTAAAAATAATTTGACAAGTGCGTCCGTTGGGAATCTAGGCACGAGGTAGATGATAACAGGGGCACATGAGAGAGAATCGTAGTAGTTAAAAGGGCAAGGCATCCCTGGCTCAGGACAGCTTTATGTAAAACTACACACAAATATGGTCCCTTTAAGATGTGATGCCAAAGTCCACATCTTAAATTTCATTTTCCTACTTTTCATTGTACCATTAAGCTCTAACTAGGTAAGTACTTGGTCACTAATACACCTAAGTTTGCTTAAAACTTGAACCTCAAAAATTTGGTGATATTTTGTTTTGAGGGTGTGAGGAAATAAATGATTGAGGAGGCAATGATACAGCTAGCTAAGGTAGGAAGCAAAATGGGGTTCCATTTATTGCAATCAGAATAAGAGTGAGTGGGTTTGATTCTGTTGTCGCGCACGGATGGGACCTTTCTCAACTGCTTGCTTTTTGGCTTCGCACCTAAATTTCCCAGAGTTGTACCTAGCCATATATCTCACAACACTTCCTTCCTAAGTGTAACGGTTTCACACTTCTTTTCTCTCACGGTTCTACATTCTGTTGTAAATCATTATATAAATGTAATTTTTTTATTATATTTTTGATAATGAAATTAATTATGAATATAAAGTGACAACTATATAATTTTTCTTAAGAAAATTGGACTGCATTATTTATCTTGAGAAAATATTGATATCATAGCGCTTTTATGGTTAGTCTGTAGAGGAATAGTTGCCTATCTATAGCGGTATACCTCATAAAAGCTTTCATCTAATATCGTTTTTGTACTTCATCTGTTTATTCCTGTTGAAGGGGATATTTCAGATAAAAGTTATCCTCGTATTAAAAGATTTCATGCCTTATTTTGGAATGTTAAATTTCTAAATTCAAGTTATATCAAAAGGTATCCTGCATAAAAAAAAAAAAAAAAAAAAAAAGAAAAATTGAATTGGGGAAAACAGAAAAAATTAATTATGAATATAAAGTGACAACTATATAATTTTTCTTAAGAAAATTGGACTGCATTA